>WNGL01000341.1_pt1 | contig 54355 bp, 59 predicted proteins | sample 5400591 | NCBI WGS metagenome assembly WNGL01 (sample SAMN13153377, study PRJNA577476) | soil metagenome | isolation source: 80 cm soil or saprolite under Garry oak tree replicate 1 | place: USA:California | collected 2016-06-15 | reverse complement strand
TCGCCGCGTTTGGCAATTTCGTCGTGCCGCTGCAAATCGGCGCGCCGGACATGGCCTTCCCGAAAGTAAACATGGCGAGCTACTGGGCCGTTTTTGTCGGGGGCATTATCATGCTGATCAGTTTCTTCGTTCCCGGCGGTGCGGCCAAAAGTGGCTGGACTTCCTACGTACCGCTAGCCGCGATTGCCGATACCGGCCCGGGACATAATCCGGTTTTCAATGGACAGACACTCTGGCTCATTGGTTTTATTTTTCTGATCACCTCCTCGTTGCTCGGCGCGATTAATTTCATCGCGACGATCATCCAGTTGCGCGCCAAAGGACTGACATGGATGCGGCTGCCATTTTTTGTGTGGGCGCAATTTGTCACCGCGTTCCTGCTCTTGCTGGCGTTTCCGCCGCTGGAGGCGGGGATCATCATGCAACTGATGGACCGCGTGGCGTCGACCAGCTTTTTCATGCCGGCAGGTCTGGTGGTAAATGGCGCAGCGATGCAAATCAGTGGTGGTGGCAGCCCGCTTTTGTGGCAACATCTCTTCTGGTTCCTGGCCCATCCCGAAGTGTACGTGCTCATTCTGCCGGGCATGGGCATTGTCGCTGAAATTCTGGCCAACAACTCACGCAAACCGCTCTGGGGTTACAAATCGCTGGTTTTTTCTGTGCTCACGATCGGCTTTTTGTCCTTCGTCGTCTGGGCCCATCACATGTGGCTCACCGGTATGGGCAGCACGGTGAGCGCATTTTTCCAGACGACCACGCTCATCATCTCGATCCCGTCGGTGATCATCTTGAGCGCGTTTTTCATTTCACTTTGGGGCGGCTCCATTCGCTTCACGGTGCCGATGCTTTTCGCCACAGCATTTCTGCCGATGTTTGGCATAGGCGGTCTCACCGGCATTCCGCTTGCGTTCAATTCAGCCGATCTTTACCTGCACGACACTTACTACGTGATCGCGCATTTTCATTACATCGTCGCGCCGGGCACGATCTTCGCGCTCTTCGCGGGGATTTATTATTGGTTCCCGAAAGCGACCGGCCGAAAGATGAACGATTTCTGGGGCAAAGTGCATTTTTGGCCGACGCTCATCTGCATGAACGTGATTTTTCTGCCGATGTTTTTGCAGGGAATGGCTGGGATGCACCGGCGCTGGTATGACGGCGGGCAGGGGTGGACCGTTTCGGGTGATCACACGATTTGGGGTTTGACTGGTTTTCAATGGAACACGCCAATCTCGTGGGCGGCCTGGATCATGGGCCTGGCGCAAATTCCTTTCATCATCAATTTCTTTTGGAGCATCAAACATGGCAGAAAAGTGAACGACAATCCGTGGGAAGCGACCACGCTGGAATGGACTGCGCCTTCCCCGCCGCCGCACGGAAATTTCGTTACAACGCCCATCGCTTATCGCGGCCCCTACGAATACAGCCTGCCTGGACGCGATCGCGATTTCACGATGCAAAATGAGCCGGTTGAGCCGAGGGAGCGCGTGCGGCGCAAGACTGCCGAGCCTGTGCTCGTGTAGACTGAAGAGATGGAGATTCCGTACACAGTCTCCACGCGACCTGACACCGGTCTCTGGAACGCGAAGGTCGGCATCTGGTTGTTTCTCGCGTCGGAAGTGATGCTCTTCGGCGGACTTTTTTCCGCCTACATCTTTTTGCGCCTCGATGCGCCGCCAGGCATGTGGCCCCACGGGCTTCTCAACGTTCCGGTCGGTACGATGAACACGGCCATTCTGATTCTGTCGTCGGTCACGGTCGTGCTCGCATGGGCGGCGCTGAAGATGAGAAGATATCGGGCCTACTGGTGGTACATGCTGGCCACGATCCTTTGCGGCGTGATCTTCTTAACCGTCAAGCTCGTTTACGAATGGCCCCAGAAGTTTGATCATTTTGGCGCTTACATTAAGCCGGATGCGCTCGGAAAGTATGAACAGTACCTCGGCAACGAGCATGCGGCCGCGAAAGGTCTTCCGCCGCGTCTGGAAATCACAGGGCATTTGCACAATCGCGCAGCACTAAACGATCCCAACATCAAGGAATATGAGGTCGCGCTCGATCCGCTAAATGCCGATCCGACCAGCCCGGCGATGGATCGGCCGCACTTTTTCCCGCTGCCGGTCACTGACAAGATCGCCAAGATCGAAAAGGAAGATGTCGAGCGCGCGACCATGTTTCTGCCGACGCACAGCGCATATTTCGCCAGTTATTTCACGATCACTGGTTTGCATGGGATGCATGTGCTCGGCGGCGTGCTCGTGTTCATCTACATGTGGTTGCCGGTCAGCAAGAAGCTTTACCAGCGCAACCCCGAACATCTCGCCAATCGCGTTGAGGTAGCCGGCCTTTTTTGGCATTTTGTCGATCTGATCTGGATTTTTGTCTTCCCGCTTTTTTATTTGCTCTAAGCCATGAACAATCCGCCTGACATTTCACAAGACCCGAGCGAGCACGAGGAGTACGCGCACAACGTCCAGAAGCACGTCCGAGGTTACTTAATGGTCGGTGCGCTACTGCTCGCCTTCACCGCCATCACGGTCGCGCTTTCTTATGTCGATTTTGGCGCGCGCAAAGCGAACATCGCCGTCGCCATGTTGGTGGCGACGTTCAAGGCAGGATTAGTCGCGGCAATTTTCATGCATCTGGCCGCTGAAAAACGGCTCATCTATCGCATTCTCATTTTTACCAGTTTCTTTGTGCTCGGGCTTTTTTGGCTTATCTATTTGGCGTGGTACGACTACCCCGTCGTTCGTTAAATGTCACTTAAAGGCTTCCATATTGTTTTCATCATTTTCTCGACGCTGCTCGCGCTCGGGATCGGAGCATGGTGTGTCTGGGTCGATCTCGTGGAAGGGGCGTCGATTTATCTGGCCGGCGCAATCTGCTCGTTTGTCGTCGCGGTCGCTTTGGTCGTGTACGGCGTCTGGTTCTATCGAAAAATGAAACGGCTTCGGATCATCACATGAAGACGAAGATTCTGTCGATCCTGCTTTTGTCTATCTTTTCGCCTGTTGGACAGGCGCTGGCATGTCCGTTTTGCTATGGCGCAAAAGATGGAAAATCGACCGAGCACATGGCCGTGGCGATCTGGTTCCTTTTTGGTGCGGTCATGTCGGTATTGGGTGGGATCGGCGCGTTCAGTTTTCATCTCTGGCGGCATGGACGCATGCCCGCCGAGCCGTATCAAGAGATCACTGAGGAAGATCTGAGCAAATATGAGTAGCCTCGCGCTGATCAATGAATTTCTGGGCCAGCCGCCGAACGCCTCCTCACATGGCTATCAAATCGACCACATCCTCGAGTTTTGCCACTGGTTCATGGGCGCGCTCTTCCTTGGTTGGTCGGCGTTTTTTATTTTCGTGCTGATTCGCTTCCGGAAAAGTCGCCGTCCCGTCGCAGATCACGCTGGTGTCACAAGCGGCATCTCGACGCATCTGGAATTCTCCGTTGTTTTGATTGAAGCAGTGCTCCTCCTCGGATTCGCGATTCCGCTTTGGGCAAAACGCGTGAATCAGTTTCCACCAGGCAAAGAAGCGCTTGTCGTCCACGTTGCTGGCCAGCAATTTAGCTGGAATTTTCATTTGCCCGGACCGGACGGACAATTTGGCCGGCGCGATGTCGGCTTTGTCAGCAATTCAAACCCCATGGGTCTTGATCCGAACGATCCCGCAGGCAAAGACGATATCGTGACGCTGGGCGAACTTCATGTGCCGGTGAATCGCCCGGTTATTATCGAGCTGTCCTCCAGGGACGTGATTCACGATTTCTTTCTGCCGGACATGCGCATCGCGGCGGACGCAATCCCCGGTTCGCTCATTCCGATGTGGTTCACACCGATCAAGACCGGGACCTACGAAGTGATTTGCGGCCAGCTGTGTGGTCTGGGCCATTCTGGAATGAAAGGCACCCTGGTGGTCGACACACCGGCGGATTATCAGGCGTGGCTTAAAGAGCGCGCCGAGTTAGCTGGATCGCAGGGCGCACCTCCAGCTGCCGCTCCGAAAGCGGAAAACCAACCGCCTCAGCCCGCAGCGTCGCCAAGCCCCGGTGGGTAGCAGCCGGCAGTCTGGGTAGCGCACGCGTCCCGTCCGGCAGCTGCCGGAGCGAGCGCGTCCTCGCGATCGCCAACTTTCCGAAAATTACGCCACGAAACAAAGTTCGTTGCGGCGAGACGCTCCAACCAGCACGCGAGATGCGTGTGCTACCAAAGTCGCGTTGCCTTATTGATTAAATTCGTGTCATCCGCGTAATCCGCGGTTAATTGGATTTGCGATTGGCGGAAACGAAATGAACCGAACATTTTCCTCAAGAGCGATGGGCTGGCTCAATATCTTCGTGTGGCTGACTGCCATTGCGACGTTGTTTCTCATTTGCAGCGGCGGAATGGTCACGAGCAAAGGAGTGGGCCTCGCGGTGCCCGATTGGCCAACCACGTTCGGCTACAACATGTTTTTGTTTCCTGTTTCGAAATGGATCGGTGGGATTTTTTTTGAGCACACGCACCGCTTGATTGCTTCGGCGGTGGGCTTTCTGACGATCATCCTCGCGATCTGGCTTTGGCGCAGCGAACCTCGGCGATGGGTTCGCAACCTCGGAGCGGTTGCCCTCGGCGCGGTGATTTTGCAGGGCGTGCTCGGCGGACTTCGTGTCACCATGCTTAAAGACGAGATCGGAATCTTTCATGCCTGCCTTGCGCAAGCGTTTCTTGGACTGGTCGTCGTGATCGCTCTCGTTACTTCGAAATTCTGGAGCACGCTTTCCCATGTCATTGTCGATCCCAGAAAATTTGCGGCGATCACAACAACTGCGATTGCAATAACAATCGCGATTTATGTGCAGCTTGCGCTTGGCGCGACGATGCGCCATCAACATCGCGATCTGGCCATTCTCGATTTTCCGACGGCAAACGGCGCTTGGATTCCAGACACCAGCACAGCTGCGCTTGCAAAGATCAACGCGTGGCGCGATGCGCGCGCCTTATCGGACGTGGACGCCTTCCAAATCTGGCTGCAGATGGCGCATCGGTTTCTCGCGTTCGTTATCGTGATCGCTGTAGTTGCTTTTTGGATGCGCGTTAGGAGAGATGCGCAGAGCATCGCTGCCCTCAAGCGATTGTCGATCTTTTGGGTCGCACTGGTCGCTTGCCAGATCACGCTCGGAGCCTGGACGATTTGGAGTAACAAGGCCGCTGATGTTGCGACGGCGCATGTCGCGGTCGGTGCGATGATGCTATCGTTTGGTGTGAGCATCTCCGCGATTTGCTGGCAAGTCTCGTATCGACGAGTAGAGCGTCCAGCAACCGCAGGACCGGCTGCGCCGGCATTTGGAAATACCGGGAGGTTGGTCGCATGAAAACCGCCACGCTCGAAGTCCAAAACACGAATCTTATGTCCGCGCGAGGGCGGTTGGCTGCGGATTTCGCCGAATTGGTCAAGGCGCGGCTCACTCTGCTCGTGTTGCTTACGGCTGCGGTGGGTTTTTATCTTGGCGCGGAATCGCCCATCGATTACGTAGCGCTTTTTCACGTTGTCTTTGGAACGGCAGCGGCAGCAGCCGGCGCGGCCGCGCTCAACCAGTGGTGGGAACGCAAGCTCGACGCGCTCATGCATCGGACGAAAACTCGCCCCGTTCCGGCCGGTCGCATGCGCCCTGTCGAAGCGCTTACGCTTGGCGTCGCTCTTTCAATTTTTGGTGTTGGCTATCTCACTATAGCCTGCAACGCGCTTAGCGCTACGCTCTCCGCGCTCACAATTGTCATCTACATCTTCGGTTACACACCTCTAAAGCGTGCCAGCACCGCAAACACCTTCGTGGGCGCCATCCCGGGGGCGATTCCGCCGATGATTGGCTGGGCGGCTGCGCGCGGAACGCTTGATGCCGGCGCGTGGAGTCTTTTCGCGATCCTCTTACTGTGGCAACTGCCGCATTTCTTCGCGATTGCATGGATGTACCGCGAAGACTATTCGCGCGCGGGCTTCCGCATGATTTCGAGCGATGACCGCACTGGCGAACGGAGCGCCAGCCAAAGTGTGTTTTTCTGCATTTTGCTCCTCGTGATAGCGGGCCTGCCCGCATTTGTCGGGATCGTCACCTTCGTCTATCTCGCAATTGAGCTTGTGCTTGGCGGTTTGTTTATCGCTGTTGCGATGCGGTTTTTGAAAATGCGCACGACCGGATCTGCGCGTGTATTGTTTATCACATCGATTGTTTATCTTCCGCTGTTGCTGGCGGCTTTGGTCCTGACGAAGTCATGAACGCCGCATCAATTCCTATTCGCCGCCAGAGCTCCTGGAGTGCGATTGCGTGGAAAGCGACATTAATCCTGATCCCGTTAATTACGGCGGCAGGGTTACTTTGGTTGCGTCAGGTAGAGATCCGTGCGCTCCAGCAACGGAGTGTTTCTTCCTACGGCACGGTTCCGCATTTCCAGCTCGTGAACCAGAATGGGCGACCGTTCGACTCCGCGCAATTGGCCGGGAAAATTTGGATCGCGGATTTCATTTACACCACGTGCCTGGGGCCATGTCCGATGATCAGCACCCGGATGAGTGAATTACAGAAGCCGCTGGAAAAAACCGATGTCCGTCTGGTCTCGTTTAGCGTCGATCCGGAGAAGGATACACCGGACGTTTTGCGCGGGTACGGGGAGAAATTGCACGCCGACCCGGAACGCTGGGATTTTCTCACAGGATCCAAGTCTGCAATTTACAAACTTTCACACGATGGCTTCAAACTTGCAGTGTCCGATGGCAGCGATGAAGCCGGAATTCCCGTGCACAGCACTCGGATGGTTCTGGTCGATCGGCATGGCGAAATTCGCGGTTATTACGAAGCAACCGAAGCGGACGCCGTGACGAAATTGCTCGCAGACACAAATCATCTGCTGCGCGAACAACCAAAATAGGTCCGGGTAGCGCACGCGTCACGCGTGCTGGCGATTGCGTCTCGCAATCGCGGACTTTTCTTCTGCGCCTTGGGTCAAGCAGTCTTCATTTAAAGAAAAGACTATTTCGGCGCGACGCCGAAAGCGGCACGCGAGACGCGTGCGCCACCCAGACTGCTAGCCCACCGGCTCCGGACCGGCGCTTGGCCCTTCGTCGCAAACCATCTGCAGATAATCTCGGTATTCGCCCTTCGGTAACCGGTCGGTAATCGCTGACAGTTGTGGCTGGTTGATAAAGCCCATCCGAAGGGCCACTTCCTCCAGGCATGCGATTTTCAACCCTTGTCGATGCTCGATTGTCGCGATGTAATTACCCGCCTCCAGAAGGCTTGCCTGCGTGCCAGCATCGAGCCAAGCCATGCCGCGGCTGAGCAACTTCACGTGCAGCTGTTTCTCCTTAAGATAGAGCAAATTCAGGTCGGTAATTTCGAGCTCGCCGCGCGCCGATGGACGCAGTGTCTGGCAAAAGTCGACAACGCGCTCGTCGTAAACATAAAGTCCCGGCACCGCAAAATGACTTTTCGGTTGCTTCGGTTTTTCCTCGAGACTGATCGCCTTGCCTTCAGCATCGAATTCGACCACGCCGTAGCGCTCCGGGTCACGCACTTGGTATCCAAAAATGCAGGCACCGCGCTCGATGGCCAGAGCGTCCCGGTAGAAATCGAGTTTCCCGTAAAAAATGTTATCGCCTAAAATGAGCGACGCACCGGAGTCGCGGATGAATTTTGCGCCGATCAGGAACGCTTGCGCGATTCCCTCCGGCTTCGGCTGGTCGGCATATTCGATTCGAATCCCAAGCTGTGCGCCGTCGCGCAGGTAATTGCGAAGCATCGGCAAATCTTTCGGTGTAGTAATAATTAGCACCTCTCGCAGGCCGCCGAGCATGAGTGTGGCCAGCGGGTAGCAAATCATTGGCTTGTCGTAGATCGGGAGAAGCTGCTTGCAGACAATCTTGGTGAGCGGGAAAAGACGCGTCCCCGCGCCACCGGCAAGAAGAATAGCCTTTTTATTCATCCTAACGATTCAACGATTTAGCCTTCTCGCCGCTCCAACGCACGAGCAATCCCGCCCATTCCTGCCAGAAACTTGCGCCTGTGGTCAAATCGATCCCGATATTCTTCCCAAGCAATCCGACTACTTTCCGCGGAGTAGAACAGAATGCCGCCTTGTCGAATACGAAGGAACTGCTCCACTCACGGAGCAATTTCCGGTCACTCAGGCGTCCGCCCTTGCATTTGCGCAAAGCGCTCTCGATCCAGTTTAGCGGTAATTCTGGCCGCGGCTCAATTATGGCGCTCACCGTTACATCGATAAGTTCCTGTAGAATGAGGGCGCAGACGAGAGCACGAGAACTTGTAGCGTGAACGTGAGAGACCTTTTTCTCCTGGAGCATTCTGCGCACGACGAGAGCAAGCCGCGCTTGCCGCAGGAAAATCGCACTCGGCGCCCGGATATCTTTTTGCGCTCGCTCTTCTTCCAACCTTTGCGCGAGAGTGGAATTCGCCCGCCATTCTGCCTCCATCACCATCGCATCCGGCAAAAACTCCAGCCACAGCGCCAGTTGTTCCATAGCACGAGTCAAACGGACCGCTGAATTCAATTCGCACGCGACGGGAACGATTGGGACGTTGCGCCGCTTCATCTGTTCAAGCTCATGTTCAAGCAGCGGTAAATCTTTGTCCGGCCAGCGATCAATCAGGTACGCGATCTGATGGTTTCCAGTAGCCGCGTCCACTGTAGCGGTGCTCCTGTAGGGCGCGTTTCGCTGTGACACAACCGATGTTTTCTGTAGCAATTCAACCAGCGGCGTGACTGTGTGCTCGATCCGGAAATGCTCCTCGACTCGCGCGCGTCCGGCGCGGCCTAAGCGCGATCGCAACGCGGGGTCACGCATCAGTTGCTCGAGCGCTTGGGCCAACTCGGTCGTGTCACCGGGCGATACCAAAAACCCTGTTTCGCCGTGCACAACCGATTCGGGAATTCCAGCGAGACGAGTCGAAACCACTGGGCGCGCAGCCGTCATTGCTTCGATTATTACTGTTGGGAAAACATCGCTGGCGCCCTGGGGATCCGTCACTGAGGCGAGCGCGAAAATATCGGCACTTCGGAGTTTCTCCAAAACCGCTACCTGCGACAGAGAACCGAGCAAACTGACCCGTGACGAGAGGTTCAACATGTCGATCTTTGCCTGGAGATCATCGCGCAGCGGGCCGTCGCCGATTATTTCGCACGTGAAATCAAGACCCCGGCGCGCCAGTTCCGCGCAAGCGTCGATGAGATGCTCGAATCCTTTGAATGCAACAAGCCGGCCTACGCTGATGATGCGCGGCGCTGCGTTGGCCGGGGGAAGCAGGTCTGGAAAAGGCTCCAGATCGATCCCATTGTAAACCCGGTGAATTTTCGCGGCGGAATCCGGACACCGCTGGCAAAGCAGCTCGCGGCTGTGATCGGTTTCAGCCGCAACAAACTCCGCGCCGGCGCAGATTTCGCGCAGGAGATCATCGTTGCCAAGGTCCTTCATGAAATCTTGTCCGTGTGCCGTAACGCTGAAAGGAATTCCCGAAATTTCTTTCACGAAAAGCGCGGTATGCGCTGCGCGATTGGCAAAGTGGACATGAAAACGATCGACGCGGTTGCGCATGAAAAGATCCGCGAAATAGAGCGCGTTGCGCGCGCGCTGTTCGGCCTTAACGCCTGGGCCGTATTTGCGTTCGTGTCGATCAACGAGTTCACGTGGCCATTTCCCAGTGGTTTTCGCCTCCTTTTCCCAGATCCTCAAGATTTTCTGCGGTGGCGCGTAATGAATTGGCGCGCGTAATCGGGAAATATGCTCGTGACGCAAACTGGTGAGCGGCGGATAGACGGAGCCGATCTCAAGTTCGACGCCGAGCCGTTCCAAGGCCAGCATCTCCGCATCGCAAAACGTCTGCGAAATAACTGGGTACCGAGAGTAGAGATAGCCGAGGCGCATCGAGATCGATGATTACGCGCGGCGCGCAAAAATAGCAACGAATGGCCTCTCAACTTCGTCGTTCACCAATTTCATCTCCAGACGGATTTCTTGTTGCATATGCAACAAAAGGTTGCGTCAGGCTTTAATTGAAATTAAGCAGCCATAGCTAAGATGCAGCCAAAGACCGAGGAATTTCTTAACCTCTTGCTCTGGTCCGCCGATACGCTGGCGCGCCCGACGTTCCGTAACCTTACCGATTTGTATGAAAGCTGGGCTTATCGCAACGGCTTGATGCGACAAGTCGCCACTTTGGAGAAGCGACGATTCCTGGAGCGAGACAATAGTTCGCTGAATGATCGGCTCTACCGATTGACGGCGGCGGGGCGGTTGCATGTCCTGGGTGGACGCGACCCTGAGGAACGCTGGAGGGATTGGGACGGGCAATGGCGAATGGTTCTTTTCGACGTGCCTACTGGACAAAACGCCCAGCGGGAACGACTGCGACGCTACCTCCGTGCTAAAGGCTTTGGTTATTTGCAAAACAGCGTGTGGATCACGCCTGATCCACTGAAGGAAGAAAGACAGATTATGGGGGGCGGCGGGATTAATGTGGAATCGCTTCTCTTGCTGGAGGCGCGGCCTTGCGCGGGTGGAATCCGACACTGAAATCGTTGCCGGCGCGTGGGACTTCGAGCGCATCAACCGCCGCTATGTCAGATATCTCAAAGTCCTTGAGGAGCATCCGATCGCCGCGTTGCGGAATGAACGGGCGGCAAAAGCGCTGCTGCGCTGGGCAACGACAGAGCGCGAGACCGTGGCTGCACGCAGTGAGGAGCGATCCTCTGCTGCCAGCCAGACTTCTACCCTCCGGTTACCTGGGCGAACGGGCATGGCGGCGTCGGATGAAAGTGTTGCGAGACGCCAGCCGACAGCTCCGCACGTTCAACACAGCCAATAGCTGATTTTTTTGTTGCCGACTTTATGTTGCATATGCAACATAAAGTCGGTGAAAAGCACTGGCGCGGTTGTTAGGGTCAGCGCTGGCAGGTTGATGCAATCTCGCATCTGTCGAAAGCATTCCGAAATATGCTGATTCGTCATGGGACGTCTAGCCGATCGGCGGCGCTCCAAGATTGGTTTGCCCGTGGCGGCGGGTCGCTATGACTACGAGAAGCGAACGTCTTTGCCCGGATCCATCTCAAAGTCCAGGGTCAAGGAATCCGCCGTGTTCGGCTTGATGATTTCTTCCGTGAACTTCACGAAAACCGAGTCTTCACGGAAGATGCCGTATTTATCCATCGACTCAAAATCGATCGCGATGAAGAACGGCCAGGACGATTCCGGATCGACCCGTTTCCCGCACTTGATGCTCAGGACCTCGGGAATCTTCAAGAGCTGCATGCGCGCGTTCATCATCATCGCCTCCACACGCGCGGGCGTGACCTCGGGCTTGAGCTTGTAAAGGACGATGTGGTGAATCATGGAAGGTAAAGCTTTTAGACGGTTCCGGCAGGCCGCGCAAGTGGGAAACCGTGCAGCGGTTTGCGACAACACCGCTTGTCAGGAGAGTTAATGAAACCGCGGATTAACGCGGATGGGGTTGGGAAGTCGCTATCAAGGAGCCGCGGTCTCCAGTCCGCCGCCCAAATTAGGCGCTCCTCGGCAGTTGCCATTGACTTGCTTAACCGATGTGTACTTCCAACCCAAGCAATATTTTTGGGCGCATGAAACCGTGCCTCTCAAATTACTATGGCGCTCGAGAATCAGGGCGGAGAGCGGATAAATCAAATAAAGATAATTGGCATGTAATGTTTACACATCGCCGATGTGTGAATTAAAATATGACTCGCGTTCAAAGCATTGCCGCTCCAGCGGGTCAGCATTAGTCTAGCAAGAGCAATCTTAGGCATGGACAACGACTTTCCAACATCGCCGGTTTCGGTCATCCCTTTACTTTACAGAGGAGGCTCGCACCGTAGAGGCAGATGACCTTCGAAGAAACAGCCGCAGAGGTGCCCGGAAATCTTGAGTATCCAGCGTGCCCGTTATGCAGCAGCGACCAGGGTCAGTTTCCGTTTCGTTTGCATGGGCCGTACAGCGTGGCCCACTGCACGGCATGCGGATTGTACTATCTTCACCCCCGGCTTATCGAGAACGCTATGCAGCAGGCGTATCGCGAGTCGTCATATTACGAAGGCGGCGCCTGCGGTTACGCCGATACGAGCTACATTGCCCAAGAGTCAGCATTGCGGGCGACGTTCAAACGCCTGCTGCACAATCTCGCCAAACGCGGATTGACCGGTGGCGATCTTTTGGAGATCGGCTGCGGGTACGGCTACTTGCTTGACGAGGCGCGCTTGTTCTTTAATCGCCGCGTTGGGACAGAATTTTCACCTCAAGGCGCGGAGATCGCGCGTATAACTGGCGCTGAAGTATTTGTCGGCGGTATCGAACAGGTTCCACCTCAGCACAAATTTAATTGCGTAGTCGCGACGCAAGTAATCGAGCATGTTTACGAACCATTGTCATTCGTTAAGCGATTAGCCAACCGCACAAAGCCCGGCGGCCACATTATTCTCGCTACTCCCGACATAGGAGGTGCATTGAGGAGGGTTATGGGCCTGCGTTGGCCATCTTTCAAGGCTCCCGAGCATGTCGTTTACTTCGACTTCCAAACATTGAGCTCATTGATGCGCCAGGCCGGACTCCAGGGAGTCCGCAGGCTTCCTTATCCCCATGCCTTTCCATTTGGTTTGATCGCAACTAAATTCGGCTTCACTCTGCCGCCTCTGCTTGCACACCTCAAGATTTGGGTGCCTGCCACTACTGTTGCTGCTTATGCAAGGGTCCCAAACGAATAACACTCAGAGTACGCAGCCCTTCGTTTCGATCGTTATGCCTGTTTTTCGCGAAGGCGCTCATTTGCCTGCCATTCTGGCGGCAGTCCGCAGCTCTCTGAAGCAGTGCAATTTGCCATACGAACTTGTGCTTGTTGACGATGGTTCGCCGGACGATACCTGGTGCATCATAACGGCCGAAGCAAAAAGCTTTGGAGCGGTTCGTGCTCTGCGCCTGAGCCGGAACTTTGGCAAGGAGTCGGCGTTATGCGCAGGGTTAGAGCACGCCCGGGGCAACGCGGTAATCGTAATGGACGCCGACGGGCAACACCCACCGTCTCTTCTTCCCGACATTGTGCGTATGTGGCAGACCTCTGGAGCTGACGTCGTCGAAGCAGTTAAACGCAGGCGAGGCCGCGAATCATTAAGCAGCAAACTTGGTGCGTTCCTCTTTTATCTGATCTTAAACAAACTGTCTGGATTCCATTTTAAGGGAGCATCGGATTTTAAGCTCATGAATCGCAAAGCCGTCAATGCGTGGCTGGAAATGCACGAACGCAATGTGTTCTTTCGGGGAATGACTGTCTGGATGGGTTTCACCACCGTGCAGATTCCTTTCGAAGTAGTTCCACGTTCGGCAGGCCAATCGACTTGGTCTGTATTGAAACGCCTAAAACTAGCTCTCGTTGGAATAACTGCCTTCTCATCGTTTCCATTGCATTTGGTCACATTTGCGGGCGTGCTTTTCCTGGGTCTGTCAGTTCTTTTGGGGGTGGAAACTTTATATCTGAAACTAGCAGGCCGAGCGGTCAGTGGCTTTGCGACTGTCATTCTCTTGGAGCTCATCATCGGCAGCCTGCTGATGATCAGCCTCGGCATCATCGGCGAATATCTCGCCCGCATTTACGAAGAGGTAAAAGGCCGACCCCGATATCTGGTAAAGGAATCAATTGAACCTGGCGGTGAGCAGCCGCTTCCGCCGTTGGAAGATTTCAGAACTCAGGCGGAGGCAGAGCGCAAGCCTGCATGAGTCCGCGGCTCGGACCAGGCGGATTGCTACTTAAAGAGAGCCAGGCAAGGTCCTGACATGTTGCTGAAACTCGGGAACGTTTTTGCTGCCGATGTTTAAGACGTAGAACCTTCTTTCCTTTCCGGCAAACGAAAACGACATAGATTCTTCGGTTCCAAGGTCGCGGAAGGGTTGGAACATTCTAATTATTCTTTCTGTCTTTGGATCTCTTTCCCAGATTAGCTTCAGATCTTTGGCGCTGGGAACATAGGTGGCAATGGCGTTTTTATTAGCGTTCCATACGTCCCGTTCGGTCATGACAAAGAAAAAGGGCAAGCCGGAAGAGAAAGATAGAATTTTGGCATCATCGTAATCATGCAAAAACAAATGAATAATCGAATAAGCCTCCCTTTGGCAGATCAATGTATCATAAGATGCGGCCGGGATGCCTTTGATGCGGTTAAATTCGTCGCGTTCCAGGCGAGGAGGATTTGGAGGTTTTTTTCCAGCAACAACATTTTTTAAGAACCGTGAGACCGCAACCTCCTCTTGGGCATAATGGCGAATCGAAAACGGATTCTTTGTCTTGTTATAGATATATTGAACTGAGGGGACAAATCCCCATATCAAAATGAAGGCCGACACCCCCCAAAGGGGAATCTTAAATGCCAGCTGCAGCTTCGGCTTTACAAGGCCATCAAATGTGAACGCCATTAGGATAACCCAGAAAGGGATTGCCAGAAGAAGGCGGTTCTCATAGGAGGTAGCGATAAAAGCGCCGCCAACAGGAATTGTTGCCAGCAATGCGATTTCGAAGCGCTTTTGCCACAGCGCAATAGCAAGGCCGGGCACCAAGAAGAAGTAGTAAGGCAGCGGAATGGGCAGAGTATCTGGAATAAAAAAGCGAGGACCTGGCACGCTGAAAAAGCAGGTCTTAAGCTGCTTTGTATAATAGGCCATATCATGTGGAGGGCGATTTCCCCACACTGCCTGCCAGAAGGCGTGAATAAAACTGGATTCGTAGTAAGTGTAGGCTTCGCGATTGAAACCGATATAAAGGAGGATCGGCGTGGCAGCCGTCGCAAAGCCATATACGACTATGCAAACCGAGCGCCATTTGACCCTTCGCTTTAGGCTCTTCCAATGTAACGCAGCGTACAGGAGCGCAAAGAGGACAAGCGCCAACAGATATTGTTTGCCGGATATGGAACTGGCCAGGCAAAGCCCTGCCGTGATACCACCTAAAGATAGATAAAAAGCAGCAGCGGTTCTGAATCCCACGTACAGAAAGTAGAGAGACGCCACGCATAAAGCGGTTGCCATCGGATAGCGGTAACCAGCAAACGTATAGATGAACGCAAAGGGGAGGAGGTTAAAGATCAGCCCCGTGATGGAAGTGACAATGTAGGATCTAAAAAATAGATCGACTAACAGTATGGTGAAGACGAATGTGGCACACCAAATGACAAACAGCGCCGCCTCGTAAGATAAGATGTTAAATCCGAATAGGCGAAGAAAGCCCCACACGTAATAATGAAACAAGGTTTCCCGGGAAATGGGAGGATGAAACCACGCCGCTTGAAATGGATGACCAATTACGTAACTCTTTAAAAACCACAGATCCCAGCCGGATTCATCGAAAAGCCCGTTTCCATTCCACGGGGCCGTGTTGAAATTCCACAGGTGCGAAACTACAAAGAACAGGATCCAGAATAGAAAGAATGCTGTCTTCAGCTTTATTAAAGACTTGAAACCGGTCGTCAGGCCATGTCGGCTTGGTAAGAAGGCGAACAGCAAAAAGAGCATGCTAAGCAACCAGCCGATCGGCTGCGCGCAATCCCCCCACGCACATTTTAGATAGTGAGCCGTCGCGCCGACGGCGCAAATCGCGAGGCTAACAAATGACAGGCCGAGTAGCAGAATTTTCGGGATACAGGATCCACGTTTCGTCTGAGTTAGCTCCATATTTCTGACTGTGCGTTCTATGGAATCAATCGAACTTGGACGAGGATGATGATGGCTGCACTGGCTACTATCTTGCTCCCAGGTCAATTTCGCTCACGTGATTACCCACCATGCATAGGACGTAAAGCTTCCGATCCAGCAGAGCCAAGGCTGATGGGCCGTCGAGTTTGGCCGGCGGCTTCGGTCTCACGCTTCCCATTCTGTTGCCGTTCAAATCAAAAACGAGCACGGCGTCCATATTAGCGCTTGATGCGTAGAGTCGGCCTGCGTTCGAATCTATCGCCAAATCCTCGAAGCCGTATAGCCGCTGCCACTCGGGCACTGGCCACTTAGTTAGAAATGTTCCGTTTAAATCAAATACCTGGATCCGTTTGTTACGTGGATCGGCCACATAAACCTTGTTTGTCTTGGGATCGACTGCCACGGAAGTATGGTCGTCAAACTGTCCGTCGCCATTCCCTTTGGTGCCCCAGGTCGTTAGAACTCGTCCATCCGGGCTGAGCTTAACGATTCTCGTGCGCCCCTGATCGACAACATAAATCGAGTCATCAGGGCCAATGGCAATTCTTCGTGGACCGTAGAACCCAGGGTCTGGGCCTTTCCATTCGGCAATGGGGGTCCCATCGGGGGCTAACTTCTGCACACGGTGATTAGAAGCGTCTGCTACGTAAACGTTGCCAGCTCGGTCGACGGCGATTCCATTCGGTTCTCCTAACTGTCCATAGCCTGTGCCTTTAGTTCCGAGACTCGTGATAAAGACACCGCTCGATGAGAACTTTTCGATTCGCCCATTGTTCGTGTCGGCAACGAAAATATTCCCCTTGCTTTCTGCGGCGATTCCATGCGGGGAATCAAATTGTCCTTTCTCTGTTCCCCTGCCGCCTTCAAACATGTTAGCAGCATTCTCAGGCAGGGAACTGAGTTGGGGAGGCGCTGTCTCGGGCACTTTATAAATCGTCAGCGAATTATACTTATTCTGCTTATCCTCAAACACTTTCGGAAAATACTTGGCATAGATCTGTTCGTTCGGCCGTTTGATGAAGTCAACGTGCCGAACAGCATTATCAAATGCCACATATGTGATGCTATTGTCTTTCAGCAGGCGGAACACTTTCCAAGGATCCTTACTCTCGAACAGATCTAAATAGACCTTGTCGCGCTTACTCGCGTCATAACCGGCTGACCATCCGTAGTAAGGCCAGCCATAAAAGACGCGACGCCCGGCCATCAGTATTGGGTGATTGACGAATCGATCCGTCAGAAAAATATCTCGTGGCTTGGTCTCTTTGGTGAGCCAGTCGATCAACGGATCGTTTCGGTAAGTAACTTGGCCCCAGTAGGTGTTGTGGATCGGGAAGAAATCAATTATGCCGCCCGGAATGATTACAGCGACGAGAAGAATTGCGATAAGCTTCCCAGGGACCGTAATTCCTCCCAGCGAGAAACGCCACAAACGCCACAGACCATAAGCGACAAACAGATTGGCGATGATTACCCAGATGTGTAAAAACTTTTGATTGGCCAATACCTCGATCGTGAACTGAAAACAGAAAGCGACCGCAATGAGGCTCGAAACTGCCACAAAGATCCGTCTTTGTAGACCGGTGGCAAAGACGAGTGCCAACGCTATCAACAACCACTTAAAACCGAAGGTGAAACCAAGATACTTGGCAACGTTCCAGGCCGTTGGATGATCAATCGTATAGCCCCAGTGAATGAGCTTCGGCATCGACGTCCTGCCGGTGCTCAAATAAAGCATCTGTGGCAACGCAATCATTCCTGCAGTGATGGCCAGCGCCAGCATTTGGAGCCGCAGCGGACACAAGATGAACAACAACGCCAACACAGGGAAGGCCGCAATAAGCACGGCGCTATTCCACATTGGCAGGAGACCAAGCAGGATACCTGAAAAAATGAAGGCCGGCACCGTAGCGCGAAAAGTCTCTGTGGCGAGCACAACTGACTGGCTTGCCTTTGCCGGGGATGGAACGACACACACCTCGCCTGTGGATGCCGCTGGGATCGGGGACGCGTCCCCTGGCGAAGTGGGCAAACTTGCCGGCTGAGTTAAATCGCGGTGGGGCGCATGCTGCGCGATTTCGGGAAGGCCGGTCGGCTCCGGCATCGCGGCATCGGTCGATGGCGTCTCTATAACTCGCCTCCCAGAGGCCGCGCGATAGCGGAGCACGAGGAAAATCAGAACCAGCAGCAGTACCCCAATGGCGCCGGCGAGGTGCCTCTGGTTAAGGTACGTAACCTGCGACCAGACACCCCAAAGCTCACCACGATAGGGAAAGATGGAAGGAAGAAATTCCCGCAGATGGAGCGTTGCCTGAATCGCAGCGCGCACTGACCCTTGCTTGTGAAGAAACGGAATGTAAGAGAGCGAGCCAAAAAAGAAGAACAGCAACGAACCCATGCGCCCGACCGCGCGGGAGTTAAACAGCACTTCACCAAGCACCATCACGAGGACCAGCATTGCCACCAGCGTGATTATGCTGAGCAGGTTCAGGCTCCATGCTGGGTCGAGGCCGAGAAATTCCAGATTTCCAGCCTGGAAGTAGAAGAGGAAATGGTAACGGATGTGGTCGCCTGAGAAGTGGGGATACTCGGTGGGAAAGTTATGACCCACGGCAAAACTCTGCATGATGGCAGTGTTCGGCCCGAAATCGCTGTACTCGGGGTTCGAGATCTGCAGCTTGCCGTCCTTGGAGCTAAAGGAGGCGAACATCATCCAGGACACAAGGACAACGTATCCGGCAATCAGCACCCAGTCAGTTATGCTTGAACCCTTAGGACGAATGAGGTATAAGTTCGTCGCATGGGAATGATTGCTATTAGTCTGAGCGGACCTTCTAACCTTCCTTTTCCAAGCGGACCAACATAGCACGGCGATTGCTGCCACAAAGAACAACGCATTGCTCCATAGCAGTGGCTGCTTTGCGTGAGCGAAAAGCAGCCCGGCTAGGTAAGTAAACCACGAGCTAATTAGCAGCCCTGTGATTACGGCTGCTGCCCATCGATGGACAACAGACACAAACCGGTAGAATCGCCGGCAGAGAAAATCGCCAAGATAAATCGCCAGCGCCAGATAAATCAGAGCTAACATAGCTGAGCCTTAGTGGCTTTAATCGGCTTCCAAAAATTAGGAGATGAATCCGCCCCGGTCAATCCCGAAAGCCTTCAGGGTGGCTACAGTGGGGGGCCGCCGAATCTCACCGTCACTTCGTTGGAGCAGGTCCGGGTGCCCGCTTCGCACACCTTATAAGTGTAACGCGCGTTGCCACCACGCACACCGATGAAGTCCTTATAGGACCCGTTGTTGGGCACCGTAGCAATCAACATTCCATCACGGTAGATGTCGATGTTGGCGGAGTTCGCTCCGCTCCAGGTGAGATCCACCGTGTGCCTCCCCTGCACTCTGCGCCCTACGGCGCTGAGGTTGATTTGGGCTGGCGTTGGTGTTGGTGTCGTCCCCGCCTGCACCTCAAACGACCCGATGTCAATGCGATCGTTACGCACGCGCCAAAAACCCGGGTCGCGCTGATCGTAGTAAGGCGGCGGAGTAAAGTTCGGGTCTCCTGCATCAATGGCCGGGCTGCCACTCAACAGCTCATGGGTGAACGTGGGTCCTCCATTGTCTTGAAGCGGTCCAAGCAGTGGATTGGTATTGATCTGGTCCCCTGGACCCGTCAAATTACCGCCGCCGTCATCGCTGCTGAGATTATACCCATGAGAGATGGCTCCGCCGTAAATATTTTCTGGTGCGTTTGCGTTGAGGATGGTGTTCCCCAATGTCGCGCCGCCTTCGATACCGCCACCTGAGAGGACAGCATAGTTGTTGCTGAGAGTGCTGTTGGTGATCGTGCCGCCGCCAGAGATGCCGCCGCCATGGCCCCACGGCTTGCCATCATGTTGGCCGGTAGCCCCCATTGCCGCTGACGGTGCTGCTGGTAATCGTCAGCGTCCCGCCGCTGGAGATGCCGCCGCCTTCGAGCCAGACTTGATTACTATTGATCGTGCTGCTGGTGATCGTCAGCGTCCCGCCGCTGTTGTAGATGCCGCCGCCAGTGCCCGCGGGGAACGGATCGGGTGCACCAGCCCCGTTGCCGCTGATGGTGCTGTTGGTAATCGTCAGCGTCCCGTAGTTGAAGATGCCGCCGCCCTCGCCGCCACCAAAATTTTCGCTATGATAAGCGACGTTTCCATCCACGCTGCTGTTCATCAGCGACAGTGTCGCGCTGCCGCCATAGGAGGCATCGTTGAAGATGCCGCCGCCAGCATAGGCACGATTGCCGCTGACAATGCTGTTGAGGATCGACAGTGTCGCGCCGCCCCTGAACCGTCGTTGTAAACACCGCCACCGTAGTTGTACTGGGTGGAGTTGTTCTGCACGGCGCAACTGTCCATCGTCAGCACGGCGTGATCATTCAAGACGCCGCTGCCATTTGGGGTACCGTTGCCGCCACTGATCGTGAGGCCTTGGATCGTGTCGGTGTGCCCGGGCAAGACATGGAAGATCCGGAACGTGCCGGAAGATCTCGACACCGTGAGCAGATTCGGGCCCGGGCCGCTGATGGTGATGTTCTTGTCGATCGCAAGCTCGGCGCTGGTCAGGTTGATGGTCTGTCCATTGAGCGCGGGATCGAAATTAATTGTGTCTCCGTCGTTCGCGTCAGCAAGGGCCTGGCGCAGCGAGCCAGCGCCGCTATCATTCGTGTTGGTAACTGTGATGGTGGCTGCGTACGCGGCGATTGCTATTGCGCAAAGCAGCGCCACGCAAATTGCGGCACAACCTATCGGTACGATTTTGGTGTTCATGTGAGCTGTAGACGAGATCAAATTTTACAAAATCGTGCCGGGCCGAGTCGAGCAAAAAGCAAAATGAAATTTGCCGCCGACTAACGGAACCACGGATGCGCGGCGCAGCTGCAACCGAACACTTACTGCGGATTAGGCTGATAACACGGATTGGGCTAGAAAATTACAACGTTGAAGCCCGCGAAACACCAGCCTTCGCCGAGCCACCTTCGCTAAAGCTCCGGCGAGCCAGGGACTACGGTGTGGCGGGCGCGAATCAACGCGAATTGGAAAACCGATTAAGACCTCTATCTCTTGAAGTCGAGCGCGCCTTTTTTGAGCGCATAAACGTAACCGACCATCAAAATAGAAATGAAGCTGAACATGCTCCAGAAAATGACACCGCTCTGTTTGATCGCGTCTCGGTAAACCACCGCCCATGGATACATGAACACGATCTCCAGATCGAACAAAATGAAGAGCATCGCCACCAGGTAAAACTTCACGCTGAAGCGCGGCTGCCTTTCCCCCTGCGGGATCATGCCGCATTCATAGGCGGTATCTTTGGCTCGCGTGCGCCTGCCGCTTGCTCCCACCAGAACGCTAACGAGTAATGCCGATGCAGCGAACAGTATTGCTACGATGATCTGCAGAAGCACCGGCAGATATTCTCGCAGCATCCAGAAACCTCCGCTGAAGGTAACTCTGCTTTCGCCTGAACGGCCCTTATTTTACGCCGGCCAGATGGCCATTGTGCTGTGTAATCGCGCTGGCCAAAGCCGAAGGCAAGCCCTTGTATTTCTTGCCATTCTTCTTGACCGCGCCGCGGGCCACAAGGTTTTGCAACTTCTCGTAAGCTCGCAGCCGCAGCATTTCCTCGCCACCACTGGCTGCATTCCGGGCCCGAAGATTCTCGTGCACAATGTCGAAGAGTTGTTTAAACTCAAACGACGAGCGCCGGGAGAGGACAGCAACCAGCTCCTCAGTCACCAGGTCAGGAACTCGACGGGAAAACGCGTTTTTCTTTAGAATAGCCATAGGGCTAGCAACATAGCACGTTTTTCACAGACTGCAGCAGTTTTCTTTTAAACCCGGAGGAGTGCCGAAATGGCGCAGCGCGGAGCAACGACGCGACATGATGTCGGATTCTCGATGCTCGATGATGGACGTTTGATCGGGGTCAGCGACCCCGGCTGCAACGCCACCTCCTGTGGTGGCAGCCGTGTCGGCTGCATTCCAAAATTCGGCAGGCGACACGCCTGCCCCTACAAACTATGGCGTCCCACCCGGGCTAGGCGTAGGTGACGGACTACTACTTAATGCAGGCGGCTGCGGGCTTACTGCCGGCGAAGAACCCCATCCGGTTAAGCCGCTGCCAGCCCTCTGACGTGCAGTGGCACCAAGGCCGCTGAGAATGGCAAGCCCGATCACCGATTGGTCGAGCGTTATCGGCCCGACGGATTCGGCCACGTAGCCATCGCGATCATATCTTTGTGAAAAAACGATCGGGCTCAGGTGTTTTGTGATGACCTCCGGCGACGGAAGTTTGCTAAGATCGACGGAACCCGTCAGCGCCGGCATAAAAGCGGCAGCCATCAACAACATTGGACGGAGCGAGGCATCGAGCCGGGAATAGAGAAGCGCCGAATCGACGTAGGAAAAGAAATTGGTTGGCGCCGGCAACAACCGCTCGGCCGCCTTATAAGCCTGCGAATCCGCAAGTTCCGACGACGTGCCTCCGCTGCGCTTTACCGCTTCCTCCACCGAGACTGGGTTGAAACCGGCGATGAGGATCCGACTCGACAAGGCGATCGTCGGCGTAACTGCGATGAAACTCGCAGGTGACTGCATTGAGAAATAATGTACGCCATTCTTCTCCGTCCGGGTCCAGATCGCGTTGTCATCGGCACGCGTGGCAGCCTCGACGATCTCGCCGGCTTTAGTCAAGTCCTTCACTGGCAGGGTCAGAAGTAAAGACGGCCAATGGGCGCTCGACGGCCAATCCGCTAACGATCCCAGTTCCATGCCAAATGCAGCGTTCCAATCATCGGTTGCGATCCCGCTATCAGAGAACGCCTGAAACAGTTTCTGCACTGCGCCGCCGATGCCTGCCGCCTGATTTAGTGTGTCGATTTTTTCCCCGAGATTGAGCAGCATCGACAGGTAGAAGAACGTCTCTTTGGTTCCAAGCGTCAGCGAAGACCGGGTGAGTGTTACGTCCTGCTCCAACTTCGGCATCCCCAGATAGAGCAGATCGTGTATTTTTCCGTTCTCGAAGCGCGTCACCCCAGAAATAGTTCGCACTTTTTCCAGCATGGTCCGCTGTTTTGCCGCCGCCGACGACTGGACTGCAGCCCGCAGGGCAGCAAGGCGTTCGGCAAATGTCTTCGGTTGCAGGTAGAAAGACACCGCGTAATTCGATGGCCGGCGAGAGGTCGCCGCGCGATACGCCTCGTCCGTGTCGAGTGTCTCCTTTGGATTCCTGGTGCGACCGTCAGCGCGATCGAGCAGTGCCTTTAATTCCGTGAGATCGGTCGCGGCGAAAAACCAGGGGCGATCGTACGCCGTCGCGAGTGTAAACGTAGCCGCCGTCACGAGCTCGATTTCGTGGCGTTCGTATTGAAGCTTCTCATGCTTCGCGCCCGGATTTTTTTCCAAAAACGTCGATCGCCATTTGCCGATTACTCGCTCCGCGTCTGCGATGCTGCCTCGGAAGTGGAAGCCGCCCACAAGTTTTGGGCTATTATTGTCGATCGATGTCACGGCGAAAAAAGCGTTCTTGGGATCGAGTTGCTCGATCTCGCGCAACGTTTGAGAGGCCGCATCTCTTTTTGGAAGGTTCGCCAGCGGTTTACGAAGAAAATCCTGCACGGCAGGTTCCCTATAGAGCTGATAAAGATCCGATTGATGCCATTGATCCCGCGTCCGATTGAAATCCTGCATATGCGCCAGAAAAATTGTTTCCCGCGGTAGAAGCACGCTTACGGACGCGCTCGAAGCTTGCTGGGAAAGGTTCCAGACGTACCAGCCGGCGAATGCGACGACCGCTCCTGCGGTCACGAGGAAGATGATGCGTTTCATGGAAGACAGACTGTAGTGGCAGCCGTGCCGGCTGCGAACTCTAAATCGTCGCAGCCGACACGGCTGCTTCTACAGAAACGGAAATCATGCTCTCGGATGAAATTGTCGATGGACGGCTTTAAGGCGCTGTTGATCGACATGCGTGTAAACTTGTGTGGTCGAAATATCCGCATGACCGAGCATTTCCTGAATAATGCGCAGGTCGGCGCCGTTCCCCAGTAGATGCGTCGCAAAACTGTGCCGGAGAAGATGGGGATAAATGTTCTTCTCCAGCCCGGCGTGCCGAGCATGTTTTTTTACGATCTGCCAGATACGCGCCGTTGTTAATTTCGTGCCGCGCTCCGAAAGAAAAATCTCACTGCTGCTGCTGCGCTTGACCAGTTTCGGCCGTTCTGTGGAGAGATACGCTGCCAGCGCTTCGCAAGCTTTGCGGCCTACCGGCACAATTCGTGTCTTTTTTCCTTTGCCAGTCACGCGCACCATGCGCTCCTCGAAATTGAAATTTTCAAGCCGCGCATTCGCCAGTTCGGAAATGCGCAACCCGCTCGCGTAAAGCAGCTCAATCATCGCCCGATCGCGCAACCCATGGAGCACTTTCGTGTCGATTCTTTCCAAGAACTGCTCGACTTGCAGTTCATTGAGCGTCTCGGGCAGATAACGCTCGATCCGGGGGAGCCCAAGCGCTTCGGCAGGGTCGCTCTCAACCGCGCCTCTACTGGCCAAAAACCGGAAGAAGATCTTCAGTGCGACCACAATCAGTTTGATTGAAGAGGCGGAAAGGCCGGTGCGCTTACGGTCTGCGAGATATTCGCTTATGAGCGGCAGAGCCACGGCGCGTGGATTGTCGATCTTTTTCTTCACGGCGCACCAGTGCGCGAATTCGCTCAACGATCTTTGGGTGGAGAGCTGATAATTTTCCGACAGACCGCGCTCGACCGCGAGGAAGCGGATGAACGAGTCGATCGCATTTTCCATTTCTGAACTGTAGCGGCAGGCGTGTCGCCTGCAAAATCCCGATGAGTTGCAGTCGGCCCCCGATAACGCGCCAGGGAAATGCAGCCGGTACAGCTGCCTCTACAGGACTGCCGGCCGCGACTTTATTGACAAGCGAAGGTTAAATGTCCGATGTTCCTCCTGCGATGAGTTTGGATTTGAATACCATCCTGAAAGATTGGCCTCACGAGAACGGCAACATCAAAGTGCGCAAGATCACCGGCCTCGATGGGCGCGAGAAACTGCAGTTGCGCGTCGATCTTGGTGTGCTCCAGATGGAAATGATCGGACGTCCCGATGGTCAACGCCCGCACAACTGCGAGTCGCTTCTGGATTATCATCAAAAGCGGGCGGCCCGCGCGGAGCAGAAGGGCGAAGCTTACGAGCTCACGCCCGAACAATGCGCTGAGCTTCAGCAGGAAGGGATTCAATATTATCATCGTTATTTGAGTCTGTTTCAGATCAACGATTTCACAGGTGTGGTGCGCGACACCCAACGGAATCTCGATCTTTTCACGTTTGTGACCGAGCACACGGATCGCGACGAGCTTTCCTGGAGCTTGCAACAGTTCCGGCCTTACGTGCTCATGATGAACACGCGCGCCAAAGCCTCCATTCTTCTTGGCGAAGGCAAATTTGCTGAAGCCGTGGCTGAAATCGAGCGTGGGCGCGAGGCTATTGCAGATTTTTTTCAACACTCAAATTTTCCCGAGCTTATATCGAAAAGCTCGGAGATTGCCTTCCTTGACGAATGGCTCGAGGAAGTGAAAGCGAAACGCCCGCGATCGAAGTTGGAAATCATGGAGCGCGAGATGGAAGCCGCAATTGCCAAGGAACTCTATGAGCGGGCGGCGGAGTTGCGCGACGCGATTAAGCTGCTGAAGACGCAGGATCGTTAACTGCCAGGCAAGGCCGCGTCTTGCCCGCGCCACAGGCTAGGCGCAGCGAGTCCGTGTCGCCGCGGCGACCGAACTGGAGCCCTGTGCTATCTAACCAGTTAGCGGCGCTGTGCCTTGCATTTTTACGGAGGACATCTAGCTGTGTTATGGATGAAAATTGCACTCTATTCGGTCGCGCTGAGCGCTTCTTTCATCTTTCCCGTCCGTGCTGACCTCACGATTGTTTACGCCTCAACGCTGCGGCCGACATCGCAAGCGCAAAAGGATCAGGCAGTCGAGGCAACTGGAGGCGGCACGAATATGACAATCAAAATCAAAGGTGACAAAGCGCGCATTGATGCTTCGTCACAAGTCACTACGATTTTCGATGCAAGGACCGGCGAAGTAATCACTCTGTTGAACGACCAAAAGAGTATCATCCGCATTTCGCCGGACAAAATGAAGGCGGTCACGGCTATGTTAGACAAGTTTAACAGCAAGAAAGGAGCCTCTGAAAAACCGAAGCTGATGCCGAGCGGCCAGAAGGAAACGGTAAACGGTTACGAAACGGAGCGATACACGTACGATGCGCCCGATTTCAAGGCCATCTACTGGATCGCACCCAATTATCCCAACGGCGCTGCCATTCTGGCGCAACTGCAATCGATTAAATCCGAATTCTGGGATGCGGCCAACACAAGAATGCCCGACTTTCGCGATTTCCCGGGGCTGCCGATCCGCACACGCATGATCATCGGTAGGGAAGATCAGGCAACCGACCGGGGCACGCGCCCTTCGGCTGACGCTACGGAAATCACCAGCACGATCACCTCCGTAAACCAGGATCCGATTAACGATAGCGAGTTCACTATCCCGAGTGATTTTAAAGAAACGAAGCTGCCGGACATTTTTAATAAAAAGAATCCGGCTCCGCCCGTCTCGCCGAATCCATAACCAGACCTCCGACTGTTGTGCGCGCGAGCGCTTTACTAGTGCTGGCATCCTGCTCGCCAAGGCGGGCCGCATTGCTCTCTGAAGCCGGCTTCGAATTTGAAACCGTCTCTCCGCGCGTCGCGGAAAAGTTCCATCTCGATCTTACGTTGCGCGAACTGACGACGTGGAATGCAATCCGAAAAGGGGTATCGGTGGCGCGAGCGTATCCAGACAAGATCGTGCTCGCAGCCGATACACTGGTCGCGCTGGAGGGGAAAATCATCGGTAAACCGGCGGACTTAAACGAGGCTGCGCAGATTCTACGGCGCTTGAGCGGCCGAACTCATGAAGTTTGTTCCGCCGTTTTCATTTATCGTTTCGCGACCGGACGATCGGCAATTTTTCATGACCTTTCCCGTGTTCGTTTTCGCCGTTTGAGCACCGCAACGATCGAGAATTACCTCGCGAAAGTGGATCCGCTCGATAAGGCCGGCGCTTATGCCGCGCAAGGATGCGGCGCAGAGATCATTGCAAAAATCGACGGCTCCTACACAAACGTCGTCGGCCTGCCAATGGAGAAAGTGGTCTCGAGGCTGGCCCAATTCGGCATTCGCCCGAAAGATTCACAATTAACAGAATGACCGAACGAGCTGCAGGGGAAACGGATCCCTTTAATATCGATCATCATGGGCCGAACCCGGGTCGGCGACGATCGGATTTGCTGTCGAAGTAAAGCACAACAAATGCGATTCCGAGCAACGGCTGGAGAATCCTTTGCAAAAGATTCAGCGCGAAATGGGATATATCAAAGCTGTGCGCTTGCTGGGTTGCGGTAAGTTGTTGCAGGAGCGCCTGTGGATCTTGCGTCGTTGTCAGCTCATTAAAATAATGCCGCAGCGTTGACCACTCCGGGCCGAGCGTTATCGCCAGCACAAAGGCGGTCCAAATTGAAACGAGAAACGCTCCGCGCCACAATGGCCGTTGAAACCAAGCGAGGCTGTGCCCGCTCCGCGCGAGATTTCTGCTTTCGCGTAATGAATCGACGACGCCGGCGCTTTCGAGAACGGCAAACTGCTGCCAGAAAAGAACATTGATGAAGAAACGCCCAAACATCCAAATTTGAATCATGAGCAAGGCCAGCGCGAAAAAGATCACGGCTAACGAAGACGCGCCGGCGACAATCATCACCGCGACTGCGAGCGCGAAAATTGTCAGTAGGAAAAAAACGCCATAGACGAAGACGCACAGCGTGGCGATGCGCGGCCAAAATTTCACGGCTTCATTCAGCGCAGCGACAAGACCAATGCGGCGCCCGCCGCCGATTTCGGCACTAAGAATTTGAATGCTCGCGATATAAATGGGCCACAGCACCATCGTGAGCACAGTCATGCAAAGACCGAACGCCGCCGCGATCAGTGTACGAAAATCCGGCTCTGCATTCAGCGATGCGCCCGATGTGGCACTGGTTAATTGGGCGGCGATGGAAGGCACTGCCACGACAAGCGCAAGACCAAGGAACTGCAGAAACCCTTTGCGATAAATCCTAAACGCCTCCGCCACAATCTGCGCAAAACCACGACGAGGTTGTAGTGGCGGCGGGGCTGGCTGCCAGCCACTCGCCGCGGCGGGCGCTGCTGCATCGAACAGACCGGGAATTTCCGCCGCCGTGGTCCAAAGATCGACATCTGCGCGCCGCGCTTCATTTCCTGGAAGCAGCCGGCCTTCTGCTTTCCATTCGCGGAGCGCCTCGATATCCGCAGGGCCGTATTCCTTACCCTGCACACGCACGATCCATTCCTCGGTCATGCACTGATCTAAGCGGGAATAACGCGGAAGACTAGACCACAAATGCGTCTCGTGAATGCATTTGGAGAGACGACATAGACTTAGAGTTTGTGTGGCCAGCGAAGTTGCACTCCGCTGAAACAGGTGCAGAAGGCCGACAAAATGCCCGCTGGCCGCACAGTCCGTGACGTCTATGTTCCAGTTGTGAAGCTTCTGCTGATAGACGGTCATTATTACGTTTACCGATCATTTTTCGCGATCCCGAATCTGTCCAATTCCCGGGGCGAACCGACCAACGCCATTTTCGGTTTCACAAAAACCTTGCGACTGATGGTGAAACATTTGCAGCCGGAGCTGGGCGCCGTGGTGTGGGACGAAGGCCTGCCGCAGCGGCGAGTGGAATTGCAACCTGCCTACAAGGAGACGCGCAAAGAGATGCCAATGCCGATGATCCCGCAGCTCGATTTCATTCAAAAAACATTAACACCTCTGCTTGGCTTCAAAAATATCTTAGTGCCGAATACTGAGGCCGACGATTTGATGGGCTGTTATGCAATGGCCGCATGCAAGCGCCGCGGGATGGAAGTGGTCCTCGCCACCAACGACAAGGACCTCTATCAGCTGGTCGGTTCCTGCGTGAAAGTTTACACGACGGCCAAGGCGGATTTGGCTTCGCCAAAGGACGCGTTCGCCTTGCTGGGCGAAGATCAGGTCACTGCCAAATGGGAAGTTCCACCGAAGCTTATCGGCGATGTCCTGGCGTTGACCGGCGATTCGGTGGACAACATTCCCGGAATCGGACTGGGCCGCAAAACAGCGGCGGTATTGATTCGCGAATTTGGCGGACTGGAGCCGCTGCTCGCCAATGTCGATAAAGTTAAGAGCGCGCGTACCCGCGAAAAGCTCGCCACCGCACTCGAGCAAATTTTGCAAAACCGGAAAATGATTGATTTGGATTGTCATCTTGAATTGCCCGTGCCCATCGATGATCTCCGAATCGAGCCCAATTATCCCGCGCTTATTGCGGCACTGGAAAAATGCGAGTTTAAGTCCCTTCTACAGGAAGTGCGCAACGAGGCTGCTCGAACGAGTACTGGCGTGCAGGGGAATCTTCTGTAGCGGCGTGTCTGCCTGCCACCTCGTAGCTTTGAAGGCGGGTGACGCTCTCACTTCCGCTTGGAGAGCCCCGCTTTCTTGCGACCGTCGCAGACCGCCTCCACACGAATTTGGCATAATCGAACGCCAGGAATTAACATCAGACACGGATTTTTCGTAAAAAATTCGAACGAAGACCGTGACGGAGTGTCCAACTCAACAGGTTAAGGCGATTCGGGCGGTTAGCACGTTTTCTTAGATTCATTGTTTCTCCTTAGCGTGCGCTGCCCGAATCATTTTTTTTGTCCCTACCATTCCGCCGCAAAGCAATGAAGCCGGCTTGATTGTTGCCGGCCCGGTCGCGGTCGCTTCTTATGAGAAACATCGACAAGCGATTGGCGAGCTCCCCAAAAAGAGGGGCTTTCGCACTTCGCATTTTTGCTGCCGGGCCAGCCGCAAATTTGAAAATCTGCATGCGTGGGCGATGCGTTTATCAAGCCCAGCGAGCAATCCAAGCCCATGAAGCCTGACCGTTACGATCCGATCGCCGCCGCGCTCAAAGAAGACATCGGCCAAGGCGATATCACCACGGACTTCTTTGTGCCAGAGACGCTGCGCACGACCGGGCGCATCATCGCACGTGAAAAAGCCACTGTTGCTGGCACCGGAGCCGCGGCGGAAGTTTTCCGGCAAGTCGATCCATCGATGGACACCCAGATCACTCGGCGCGAAGGCGACGAAGTTGTTGCCGGGGATGTGATTATCGAGGTTCGTGGCCTGGCACGTTCGATTCTCAAGGCAGAACGGGTCGCATTGAATTTTCTACAGCGCCTCTGCGGTATCGCGACGTTGACGCGCCAATTTGTGGACGCCGTCGGGAAGCATCGAGTCAAAATTTTGGATACACGAAAAACCACTCCCGGGCTGCGAACGTTGGAAAAAGCCGCCGTGCTTGCCGGTGGAGCCGGCAATCACCGTTTCGGCTTATACGACATGGTGCTCGTGAAAGACAATCATCTGGCTACTTTGGAGGGACTCTCCAGTTTGGCAGACCGGATTAAACAGCTTCGCCAGGAACGACCAAACATCCGAATCGAAGTCGAGGCCGATGATCTCGAACAAGTTCGCGCGTTCGTCGAAATTGACGGGATTGACGTAATCATGCTCGACAACATGACACCTGCTCAAATTCGGGAGGCCATCGCGCTGAGAAAAGACAGTATCGAATTCGAAGCGAGCGGCGGCATCACTCTCAAGAATGTGAACCGCTTTGCAGCCACCGGAGTGGATTATATCTCTGTCGGCAGTCTTACACATGCGGCACGCGCAATCGACATCGGCTTGGAAATGACCCATGTCCCGGGTTGAGGTGTTGGATCGTTTGATCGCTAAAGAGCTGCGAGCCGATCTCGGCGGTGCTGTCATTGGTGGCGAGATTACCGTGCTCAAGCAAACTGGCTCGACCAATGATGCTATTTTGCGAATCACAAGGCCAAATTCAGAGGAGGGCTTGGTGCTTTTCGCCGAGCATCAAACCGCCGGGCGAGGACAGCGCGGCAATCGCTGGGAGTCGACGGCGAGGAAAGGGCTTTGGTTCTCCATCCTTTTGCGACCCAAGATCGACCTGAGCAATTCCCCGCAACTCACCGCTTGGGCTGCCGAAGCTATTTCCGAGACGATCCGAAACGAATTTTCTCTCAAAACAACGATCAAACTGCCAAACGACGTCGGGATTGATGGGCGCAAAGTCGCTGGGGTGCTCGTCGAGATGCGCGCGCAGGAAAAAGCGCCACACCTCGCCATCGTCGGTATCGGAATTAATGTGAATCAGTCGCTTGAAGATTTCCCGAAGGAGCTGCAAAGCCGGGCAATTTCGCTGGCCATGGCGCTGGGTCGACAGGTTGATCGTCAAAAGTTTGCTGTGGCGGTCCTGAGAAAGTTGGACCGGACTTATGCAGAGAGTTTTGCTTCTTGAAGGTGGATCGAGAAGTCTCTGCTCAATGCCAAATCTAGGCGGCAAAGCCGCATTTATTTGAACGTCGCTCGATGGAGCGGTCGATCCACCTCGACGCGGCTGCCAGGTTTTCGGCAGGGTAGTTTGCAGAGCGTATTACGCTTCCACCTCGCGCAACCATTCGCGATACACATGTGGCGAGATTTCCGATGGCTTGATCTCGCTGCGTCCGCCCCAGAAAACGTTCGTGTATGCCACTGGGATGGTGCTCGCGCGAAGATGTCGATCTATCGCGGCTTTGTGGTCTAAAAGCAATTGTTTATCCGTGCCGTGCGCCACAGCCATGATGTTGACATTCTTAAATTCGGGACCTGCTTCGCGCCAGTAGCAATGGGTGAGGATGTGATGCCGGCCGACTTCGCCGCCCGCTTCAATCTCGCGACCTTGCGGTATTGCCCAGTGAAACAGCGCATTGAAACGCGTCACACGAACTCCACCAGCCGACGGCTTGACGTGTTCCAGAAAAGTTGAAAAACGCCCAATGACCTTCCGCGCATTCAGCTGCTCGGCGACGCGATAAAATTCATCAAGCGAGACACCCGCTTCTTCCGCCCGGGCTGCCCAGGGCGTTGGCTGAATTTCTTCGGGAGCCAATTCGCGCTTCAGCGCGAGCAAAACCTTCCATTCGTGCTCGCTAAGATCGACAACTTGCACCGGAATCATTTTTGCCGCCTGATCTGCCTTGCTGCCCGGCTCGATCGTTTTTCGGCGCACGTGTCCAACGCCGAGAGTAAAAATTCCTTTCGCCGGCATCAGGCGAAAACGCTCGGCGCCGACTTTTTTCGATAGCAATTCGCAGTGTTGCTCCAGCGAAAATCCATGCGGCACTTTCACGGTCGTCCACAATTTGTAATCCGATCCGGCGCTAACCGTATCGGTGGAGCGAAGGACCACGTGACCCGAAAACGGATCGCGTTGGAACATCCAGTCGAAGGCGGCGTCGATTTTATCCTCAGGAACCTTCCACGCCACGAGCGCGCCATCAGCCAGATTGGTCGCCAGTAGCGTTTGCCGGACGCGGCGGATCGTTCCCGCGCGCAGCATCGCTGTGATGCGTGCCATCACACGATCGACATCTACGCCTGAGCGTCGCGCAATTTCCTCGAACGGCTCGCGCACGAAGCCTTCGATCTTGTCCTCCGAGACTGCGAGAATCTTTGCATTAATTGGATCGTCGTGCTCCACCGGCAGCATGTAGATTAATCCGCCCGTCGACTCCTCTTGTCCAATCATCGGCTTCGCCGCATGAAAAGCCGAATCGATTCAACCGGCACTCCCTTTAAGTTGCGCAGCAGGAGAGAACCGCGAGAAAATGGCAGCTCGAACCGGCCAGCACAAACAAATGCCAAATGAAATGACTGTAGCGCAGGCGTTGGTTGACGAAAAAGACCACACCAGTGGTATAGGCGACGCCACCGGCTACCAGCCAGAACAGTGCCGCAAACGGAATCGCCAACATCATCGGACGAACCGCAATCAGCGCCAGCCATCCTGTGCCAAGATAAAGCGTCATCCCCAGTTTCGGATGGCGCGACGCTCCGCGCGTCGCTTTTAGAATCACGCCGAAAATGGCGAGCGCCCAAACAACGGCGAGTATGGACGAACCCCACAATCCGCGAAGCGGGCCGAGCGTAAATGGCGTATATGTCCCGGCGATCAGCAAAAAGATCGCCGAGTGGTCCAACGTCCGCAAAACCGATTTCCCGCGCGTTTGCGGCCACGCGTGGTACAGCGTTGAACCGAGATACAACATCGACAGCGTGAGCGCAAAAATCACCGCGCCGAGAAAAAAGCCGGGGCTACTACGACGAGCTTCCAGCAGAAGAATCGGCGCGCCGATTAACGCTGCGCACAAGCCGATACCGTGACTGATGCTGTTCGCCAGTTCTTCGCCAGCGGATTGCATCCGTTTCAGTGAAACACGCAGCTCATCGCTCATATCACGGCAGGTGTGGCTCGGGCACGTTGAACCATTGCTCCAGATGTTGTTTTCGTTCTTCCACCATTTGTCGCAATCGTTGCTGCTGATCCGGCCGAAGGATCGGATTCATTCGATCTTGCGCACGATCGAGAATTCCATCTATCTCGCGCAAATTCAACGCATACAGGTTGCGCAACTCATTGTCTGCTTGCTGCGCAATCGGCCTCAGCTTCAGGTCCTGCTCGGGCGTGAGACGCAAGCGTGCGCGCCAGCGATCCACCGCAAAGGGCGTTCCCTGTGGCAGCTCGCTCCGTCGCGGCATCTCGTATATTGCCGCGCGGATCGTGAGCAACCCGCCGGTCACCGCGCCTGCAACAAAGATTGCAATCAGCATCAAAACAATTTTCCATCGATCAAGCGCGTTCATGATTATAAAAAACAAAGAGAAACCATTAAAAGCGATCTTTTTTGATGCGGTTGGAACGCTCTTCTATCTGACCAAGACGGTGGGGGATCATTATGCGCTGGTCGGACGTGAGGTTGGTTTGACACTTGATGCACAGCAGCTAGATCGCGCGTTTTTCGCGGCCTGGGAACGAATGCCGCCCCGCGCCCCCATCGACGGGCCGTGCGAGAACGATGATAAAGGCTGGTGGCGCGAACTTGTCGATCTTGTGCTCGATCAGGTCGCGCCTTCACTAAGCGAATTTGATCGCGACAATTTCTTCGAAATCGCCTACGAACATTTTGCCGAGGCCGGCGTTTGGGAATTGTATCCCGAGGTTGTTGACGTCTTGGAGAAACTGCAGCGGCGCTTTCAGCTCGGGGTCATCTCAAATTTCGATGGGCGCTTGCGGTTCATCCTCGAGCACCTCGGCATTTCGAAATATTTTGCGTACGTTTTCGTTTCCAGTGAGATCGGTGCGGACAAACCCGACCCGGAACTTTTCCGGCGCGCGGTAAAGTTAATCGGTCTAAAACCGAACGAGGTCCTCCATGTCGGCGATGATTCGGAACGCGATTGGAAAGCGGCCAGCGAGGCAGGCCTGTCGATCTTTCGTTTAGACCGACAAAAGAATTCGCTGCGCGATTTGCTCACGGCGGTTTAACCACGAACGGATACCCGTGTTCGCGCACTCCAGCGTTGGCAGGCGAGTGAACGCGAATCAATTTGGAGCGATGCGCCTCCACCTGCCGCGCCGCGCCCCATTTCGCTCTAGTCGCGGCCCTATGGGCGACGTGCGCGCGTCTCACAGAGACGCGGCTACAGATTCGCTGGGTCGGCCGGGACTCGAACCCGGAACCAACGCCTTAAAAGGGCGCTGCTCTACCGATTGAGCTACCGACCCGCGCGGAGCTTCACTTTCTGATGCCTGCGAGATTTTTCAATTCAGAAGCAGCGTGCGAAACTGTCGGCCTTATTTTCACCGCCCAACGTGGGCGCGACAACACGAAAGAACAATATAAAATGACAAGCCGAGTGACGTGATCTGCCATAAATACAAGTGCATTTTTGTTGAGGTGCCCAAGACTGGCTCGACCAGCGTCCGAGCCATTCTCGGGAAGGCCTGGAAGCCGCATCTCAATTTGTGGCAGATCAAAAATCAGATGGAGACGTATTGGACGCGCTATGGAGGAAGAAAGAACCGGATCCTGGCGTCTCTGTATCTGTTGCTTCCGGAGGAGCGCCGGAGAGAAATCGGGCGCAAACAATTCGAGACGTACTTCAAATTCGGATTCGTGCGCAACCCGTGGGACCGTGTCGTCTCGCTCTATGAGCGCGCCGAAGCGCTACAGCTCAGAAACAAAATGACCTTCGAAGAATTTGTCGATTGGATCGAGTACAGCAGCAGCACTTGCGTCCACTCATCTCCGCATCGCTACCAATTGGATTGGTTTGTCGATCCCAACGGAAATGTGCTCGCCGATTTCATTGGGAAGTTCGAACGGCTCGACGAGGACTGGGCTTTCGTGGCGCAAAAGCTCGGCATCACCGAGAAGTTGCCGCATCAAAGAGCTAATCCGCGGGCGCGGCACTACACAGAATACTACACGCGCAGAACGAGAGATGTGATCGCAAACAAGTTCAAAGTAGATATCGAGCGGTTTGGCTATGAGTTCACCGGATAAAATCAAGGCGATCGTTCTGACCTGCGATCGATATCGAGCGATCACGCAGCATCTGATCGTTCAGTACGAACGATTGTGGCCGGACCATCCGTTTGTCTTTCATGTTCCCTATCAAGAGCTTGGCGGTGTCGATGACGAACGGATCAAATATTTCACGTCTCCCTCGGATATTAAGGCGACGGTTTTGCATTTGCTTGCGAACATCGACGATGAGGAGTGGGTGTACTGGTGCGTGGACGACAAATATCCGATCCAGCTCGTCACGGACAAAATTGCGAGCCTGATTTCACACGCCATGCGTTCGCCAGAAGTAGATGGTCTTTTATTCTGCAGATGCAGGGTGACACTGACCAATCCCAAGCTTGCCCTGCACCGTCACAAAATCCGAAATCCGTTCGGCGACGTTTACTTTGAGCGTAAGGCCTGGTTCCAGATTTGGATTCATCAGCTCCTGCGCGCCAAAGTGCTGCGGTACCTCTTCACCCATCTGCCAGACCATATTCCCAATGCCAAGGTGATGGATGATCTAAAGAACGACGTGCCGAAATTGGCTGAGCACCGGCTATTTGTGACGAAGGAAAATTTTGCAGTTTTTGGAGAAAGCACCCAGAGAGGTGTGATTACGCAAAACTGTTACGAGAGCATGGTGGCGGCAGGGATTGAGTTGCCAGAGTGGTTTCGCCATCCGAACGGCGAGTACGTGACGCTTGGAAAATTGTAGGTTCTATCGCTGCTCGAACGTATAACCAAAACGTTCGACCTCCGCAGCAAACCGTGTCCGTACCAATTCCCGAAGCTCATCATCGTAGTATTTCGAATAATGTTCGCGGCTGGAGCGGTTATACTGCGGCAGGGTCGTTGGCGAAATGCCCAACGCACCGCACACAGTGCGAAAGTCGTCAGCCAGATTCTCGAAGCGCATTACGTAATCCGCGTTGTCGAACGGATCTCTTTCGCCCTTATCCAGCTGCAGATATTCTGCGACCGACAGGGCTTTTGAAATGACCTTTCTGAATTTCTTCCGGTCCCAAGCTCCCATTTCTTGGGTAGGGGTAAAATATAAAGAGACCATCCGGTCCCATGGATTTCGCACACATGTAAACTTGTAGAGGCCGCCAAACTGAGCTTCCCCGAGGGCAGCCTTGTACTCGGCCAGCGTTGAGTGTTTCTTGATTTTGTATTTCGGATTGCGCAGCCCAAAACGCTCGATCCCGTCCTGTTCGCTCCGTAGAGCTACGAGTTCATCCTCGGAATAATCGCGGAGGATGCTCTGAATCGAATTACCAGCCGTCTTCGGAATATGAATGAACAGAAAACGTTTCTGAAAAGAGATCATCGGCGCGTGCTTCTAAGTTACGGTGCATCGTTCGATTGGGCGAGTACTGGCGAGCATTTATCAATCGTGCGACAGATTGCGCTGTGCTTCCACACTTCTGCGGCACAAACGCATGATCCTATCTCACAAATACAAGTTCGTCTTTATCAAGACGGCAAAGACCGCAGGCACTAGCATTGAGGTTTTCCTTTCGAAATATTGCGGCCCGGCTGACGTCGTCACGCCAATCACGCCACCGATTGAAGGGCATCAGCCGCGCAATTATCAGGGATTCATCAACCCGATTCCCGAAATTCTCGAAAGACCAGGCAAACTCTTCTCCGCGTTGCAGCACACAATCACGAGTCGCGAAAAGTTTTACCGTCATATGGCGGCATCTGAGGTGCAGCAGCGTGTTCCCAGCCAAGTTTGGAACAGCTACTTCAAATTCTGCGTGGAAAGAAATCCGTGGGACAAAGTTTTGTCTCATTACCACATGCACGCCGCGCGGAAAGGCGACGCGCTTTCGCTAGACGAGTATCTCGCGCGCGGCAGATTTCCCATTAACTATTTTCGATACACCGACCGCTCTGGCTCGAAAATTATCGTGGATCGAGTTCTCCGTTATGAAAACCTCCTTGCGGAGCTTGGCGAAGTTTTTTCGCAATTAAACGTCCCCTTCGACGGCACGCTTGGGATCGAAGCGAAATCAGAATACCGGACTGATCGGAGACCGTATCAATTTGTGTTTAACGACGAACAACGCAGAATCGTCGAGAACGCGTTTGCCAGAGAAATCGAATTGCACGGCTATCGCTTTTGAGCCATAGGCGCGGTGCGCACGATACTCAGACTTTCAGCCTGTCATGGGTGGATTCCTGCCAGCGGTGAATTTCGCTCGCGCAACGTGAAATCACGGAAGCATATTGTCGGTCTGAGTACAGATTGCGCGTCTCCAGCGGATCATCGGTCAGGTTATATAATTCGTTCAAATCCTTGTCGCGCAGGCAAAGTTTCCACCCATCAGATGAAACAACTGTCCGAGTGCACTCATCGACGGCGCGTTTGATCATGCGCCGCGAAGCCAGTGATGTTCCCTTCTTGATTTTCGTTCGATTCGGGGCCCACTCGACGAAGATACTTCCCTCCGGGATCGCTTCCTCGCGAATTATCGGCAGCAGGCTCTTGCCTGCGCACTGTGGGTGCTTTGGCTGGCCGAGAAGATCGAGCAATGTCGGTACGAAATCGATGTGACTCACCGGTTGCGGAACGATTTTGTCGCGTTTGTGACCGGGCAGTCGGACCAAGAGCGGAACCCGCGCGGCTTCTTCGAACATTACTTCTTTGCCGAACAGATGATGCGCGCCCAAGCTATCGCCATGGTCGCTCGTATGAACAACGATCGTGTTGTCAGTCAAATCGAATCGTTCCAGACAGGCGAGAATGGCACCAATGCTTTGATCCACCAGTGTGACCAGGCCCAGGTAACGCTGTTTGATGCTCCGATATTCTTCGGCCGTGATCCCGAAAAACAATTGAGCGGGCAATCGTTCCCGGTCCAGAACTGCTTCCGATTGTTGCCACTCTCGCATCAAACGATAGCGCAGAGGAATATTTTCGCTCTCCGGAACGGTCGCCGTAAAGTCGAGATCCATCTGATCGAGCGGATGCTCATCGTTGAGCGGACCGTTGTAAGGCGAGTGAGGTTCCACAAAAGCGACAACCAGAACAAAAGGATCGCGACTATGTTTTTCGATGAACTCGCACGCGTGCTTTTCAAGAAATTTCGGCCTCGATAGTTCGAGCGGCAGGTTGCTGATAACCAATTCCGAGAATCGTCCATTTTGCTTGTCAGGCGTGACGCCCGCAGCGATGAGGAAATTGGTGTAGTCACCGTGGTCTTCAGTGGAAATCCATTGGCGAAACCCGCGTCCCGCAGGTCCTTCCTCGCCGAGGTGCCATTTACCCATGTATGCGGTGCGATAGTCCTTGTCCTGCATCAGCTCTGGCAAGACGCGGAACCGGCGATCGAGCGCAACGCTGTTCCTGGTGCATCCGTTGATATGCGGCCACGTTCCGGTCATGAGCGAGGAGCGTGAAGGAGTGCAGACCGGATGAGTCACGTAGGCTCGCTCGAAAACCACCGACTCGGCAGCAAGTTTGTTCAGGTTAGGCGCGTGGACTTTTTTGCCTCCATAACAAGCGATCGTGTCCGCTCTTTGCTGATCCGGCAAAAAGACGATCAAGTTCGGCTTTCGCGGAAGTTTGGCTGGTTGCAAGACCATTGGAGTTAACCGTCAGAGCAGTACATTACGCTGCGCCATCTCTACGATGATGCTTCGACTTTGTCATTCCGGGCCCTTCGACTTCGCTTAGGACAGGCTCCGTCGAGGAATCTCTCAATGTCATCCGATGAACCGCGATTCACGGAGAACAGTAAGAGATCTCTCCACTTCGGTCGAGATGACAGAAGTAATCTCCCAATACGAGCGATGATCCTTTCAATCTTTTCGCGTCGCAACGTTCGCAATTCCAGTGTTTCATGGTTCGCATGAAACGGTCTTTGATCTTGCAGGTATTTGGCGCGTTAATTGCGACCATGTCCAATGGCGCAACGGGCTACGATCTGGCAGCCACTGCCACCAACAAACTCGCGGTCGATCTTCACCGTCAGCTTGCTACGGGCAACGATAATCTTTGCGTTTCACCCTACTCAATCGAAAGCGCCCTGGCTATGACGTTCGCAGGCGCGGACGGCGAGACGCGCACAGAAATGGCGCGGGTTCTGCATTTTCCAAGCGAGGCGAGCGCAGTGTCCGCCTCGTTCGCGTCGCTCCAGCATTCGCTGGAAGAAATGAGCGTGAAGACGGCCGAACTCGTAAAAGAATCCAAAAGATTCGGCGGTCCCAGCGAACCGATTACACTTAGCATCGCCAACCGGCTGTTTGCGCAAAAAGGATACGACTTTCGCGAGTCGTTTCTGGCGCTGGTGAAACAAAATTTCGGTGCGGCGTTTGAGCTTCTCGATTTCGTCCACGATTCGTCCCGAGCCACGCAGCACATCAATAAATGGGTCGCCGATCAAACTCGCGACCGGATTCGCGACTTGATTCCTTCGGGTGCGCTGGACGAGACAGCCCGGCTGGTCCTGGCGAACGCACTTTATCTCAAGGCGTCGTGGGTTGACCCATTTTCCGAGAAAGCAACCCGGCCGGAACCGTTCCACGTTCGCGGAAGCGCGCCTGTCGATGTTCCGATGATGCAGAAAAGAGATAAGCACTTCGGTTATGCGAAGCGTGAAGGATATACCGCTGTGAGCCTCCCCTACACCGGCGATGATCTCCAATTTCTAGTTCTTCTTCCCGACGACGTAAATGGTCTGCACGCGCTCGAATCGAAGTTGACCAGCCAGACGCTGGCGGAATGCGCAAAGCTCGAAACGCGCGAAGTCGATCTTCACCTGCCAAAATTCAAAATTGAGCCGCCGACGATAGCATTGGCAGAGAAGTTCGAGGCACTCGGGATGAAAACCGCCTTCAATAAACCAGCGGGCAGCGCGAATTTCGACCGAATGGCGCCGCGGAAACCGAACGATTACCTCTATATCTCGCAGGTTTTTCACAAGACCTTTATAGCCGTAGATGAAAAAGGAACGGAAGCAGCGGCTGCCACGGCCGTGGCGATGATGGCTGGAACCGCTCTAATACAACGCCCGCCCCCAGTCGAAGTGAAAATCGATCGGCCCTTCATCTATGCAATCCAGCATGTTCCCACCGGCGTCTGTCTATTCCTTGGCCGCATGACCGATCCGCGTTGAGATGGATCTTTCAACTATTGCCAATCTAATCAACGCCATCGCGGTAACGGCCGGCGTCATCTTTGCCGCAGTGCAAATTCGGGACTATCGACGACAGCGACACCGCGATTCGATGTCTGGCCTCGTTCGATCATTTCAAACTCCATCTTTCGCCCATTCGTTGCGCCGCGTTAGCTCTTTGCCAGATAATGTCGCACGTGAGCAAATTCCAGCGCTGCTCGGCTCCGATGGCGAGGATCATATTTATGCCCTTCTAACGAGCTGGGAAGCTCTCGGCATTCTTCTATACCGAAAGGAGGTTAGCATCGATCTTGTCGATGATTTCTTCAGCGGCCCAATTGTTGTCTCATGGCGAAAGTTATCCCGTTACATCGCAGAACTGCGCAGCGATGCTCAACGAGACACATACTTCGAATGGGTCCAATGGCTGGCGGAGCGAATGATGGAACGTGAGAAGCAAACGCCACCCATTCCGGCGCACATCGCCCACCACGATTGGCAGTAATCTGTAGCGGCGATCTGTGACCGCCGAATTGATGCAGGCTCAGTGCACATCGAGCACCGCTAGAGGCGCGCTTTATAGTTCAATTCGCCACTTACGATTCGCGCCGCGGACGTGTACGGGTGCGGCTCGGTCTTATTTGCATCAACAATGTGAATTACCTCGATGCCGCGCACTTTCACATAATCAGAAATCAGCGCGCGATGACAGCGCCACCAAACCGCTTCCGCGCACATAATCGCCGCCGGTCCCGCTTTGCTCGTAAGATCGACAAGACGCTCGATGCCTTTCCGAAATTCTTCCGTTTCCATCCAATCGGCATAACCGCGAAAAGAAGCATTTCGCCACGCCGTATTACGCGAGTCGGGTCTGGGTTTTCGTCGCCCACCAAGCTCCGGAAGATGTTCATAGTGTATTCCGTGCTCGCATAACGATTGCGCGAGCGCCTCCTTATTGAACTGCGGATAGCGTTTCGAACCCGGCAAACCGCGGACATCGACAATCAACTTGATTTCATTCTCCCCAAGCAACGAAGTGAACTGGTCGATCTTGCGCGTAGAATGGCCAATTGTCCAAAGTCTCATGTGAACAAAAAATGGCTTTTCGCGCTCGCTGCAATTCTTTTGATGATCGGCATCGGGGTGCCGTTCGCAATTGGATGGGCGTTGGCTGCACCAGTTCAGATAAGCGTAGGAAAAGCTCCCTCGGATCTGGGCGCTGAGATAGTCGAATTCAAAAGCGACTCAGGTGCCATCGTAAAAGGCTGGTGGAGTCCGACCATAGACAGCCGCGGCGTTGTTCTTCTTTTGCCAGGAATTCGCGCGAACCGATTGAGCATGGTGGATCGCGCGCGATTTTTGCGGCGCGCGGGGTATTCAGTCTTGCTGATCGATTTTCAGGCGACTGGCGAAACGAAAGGCGATCACATCACGTTTGGCTGGAAAGAGAGTCGCGATGCGCTTGCCGCCGTCGATTTCATTCGTCATATCGATCCATCGGCTCGCGTTGCAATAATCGGCAGTTCGTTAGGCGGGGTCGCTGCGCTGCTCGCGACGCCGCCGTTAAAAGTTAATGCGCTCATTCTTGAGTCGGTCTATCCGACAATCGAAATCGCAACGCGCAATCGGATGGAAAATTATCTCGGGCCAATCGGCCGGATGTTTGGGCCTCTCTTTTTGATGCAATTGCATCGGCGAATTGGCGTTTCACCTTCGCAATTGCATCCGATCGATCACATTGCGGCGGTGGATTGCCCAGTCCTTATCACGAGCGGCGAGAAAGACCGCAACACCCGACCGATGGACACGCAAATTTTGTTCGAGCGCGCCAGATCTCCCAGGCAACTCTGGTTCGTCCCGAACGCCGGACATGTCGATCTTCACCGGGCGGCAAGGGCAGAATATGAATCGCGTGTCTTGGCATTTCTGGCGAACCTGCCTGAATCAAAATGAATCCGGGCAACCGGTGATTCGCAGACTCACAATGGCCAAATTCGCTACGGCCCTGTTGGCTTTGGCGCTGCACTGGTTGGAGCCATGGTTTTAAGCAATCGCCCGAGTTCGCTATTCGTAGAGATCACGGCCGTGGTATCCTTTTCAAATCCAGCGCGCATGACGTCGAGGCTGCGGAGGAAGGAATAAAGTTCCTGCGCGTCGGGAGGATTGAATGCTGTGGCATAAATGGAAGCCGCTTCGGCATCGGCTTTGCCTTCGATCTCGAGCGCATTTTTGGTGGCAGTAGAACTGATCGAGGCAATGTCGCTTTCTTTTTGGCCGCTGATATTCGCGGCTTCGCCACGGCCTTCCGAACGGAATCGCGCGGCGATCTGATGCCGCTCGCTCGACATGCGCTCGATGATTTTTTCCGCGACCGCCGGATTGTATTTGCTGCGCTTGAAACGTTCATCGAGCAATTCGATTCCGAAATCGGCGATCTTTTGCCGGGTGCGTTCGGTGATTTGTTTCTCGATTTCGCCGCGGCCAAACTCGATATCAGGAATTGTACTGGGCAAAACCGTGCCACTTTTCTCCAGCTCCTCGTCGCGCAGCGGTTTTCGCGCTTTGGTCACCCGAATAATCTCCACGAGATCGTGCGTGGCGACGGCAGTGCGCGTTTCGCTGATCAGAATGTCATCCAGGCGGGAGAGCGCGCTGCGCTCGTCGTTGAGCCGATTGTAGTAGAGGAATGGATCGCTGATACGCCACCGGGCGAAACAATCGACAATGATATAAAGCTTGTCTTTGGTGGGACATTCGGTGGGCGGCCCGTCCCAGGCGAGAATGCGCTTGTCGAAGCGCTGCATTTTGTCGATCACCGGCAGTTTTATCTTCAATCCGGGAGCCGCAATGGTACGAACGATTTTGCCGAAACGCGTGATGATGACCGTTTCGTATTGATGGACCACGAAGAGCAGCGTTCCCCATTTGAGCGCGGTCAAAATGAAAAGAATGCCCAGCACCGACATCAACCGGCTCTGCAAAAACCGCACAACGGTCGAGATGGCCGCGGGTCGTGGAGTCACATCGATCACGTTCATGGCGACGTCCTGGGCTGCTCCGTTGGCAGCAGCGGTAATGTCTGGAGAATGCTCTTCAAGCTGTCATCGACGATGATTTTCTTTTGCAAGCCGGGTAAAATCGCTTGCATCGCTTCGAGATAAAGACGGCGACGCGTCACCTCGGGTGCTTTGCGGTACTCGGCGAGCAGCAATGAGAATTTTTGCGCTTCGCCCCTCGCTTCGTTTACGCGGCGGAAGGCGTACGCTTCGGCTTGCTTCTCGCGTTCCTTCGCCTTGCCGCGCGCGTTCGGAACGGCATCATTATACACTGCCCAAGCCTGGTTAATCGCGGTTTGCTTCTCCTGTTGCGCCTGATTGACCTCATTGAACGCCGCCTGCACGACCGGCGGTGGACGAACGGTCGCCAGTTGCACTTGTTGGATCTGAAGTCCCAGGCCGTACTGCGAGCACAGGTCGGCCAGACGCTTCAAAGTCGATGTCTCAATATCGTGCCGCCCGATTGTAAGCACTTCGTCGACGGTGCGGTCGCCGATCACCTCGCGCATCACGCTTTCGGAAAGATCACGCAACGTTTTCTCCGGCTCGCGGACGCCGAAGAGATACATTTTCGGATCGGTGACGCGGTACTGCACGACCCACGGCACGAGCGCCGTGTTGAGATCGCCCGTGATCATGGTCTCGGTTTCCGCCGGTTCGACGTCTCCTTGGTAGATGTTAGTCGCGTTGGGCGAGGTAAAACCGAATTCGAGCTTCAACAGACGCTGCGTCGGCACGATATAAATCTCATCGATGTACGGAATGGCGTAGGCGAGTCCGGGGTTCACGATATCGTGGTAAGCGCCGAAGCGCGTCTTCACCCCAACGGAGTTTGCCGGCACCGAGGTGAAACCGAACAGCAGCGTAAAGAACAGGGCGGCAAGTCCGACGCAGGCAATCAAGCCAAGCAGCAACCGCACCGGTTTAATCTGAAGACTCTCGGCAACCATCGATCTTTGCATAAGCGAGCCTTTATTGACTCGAACTTGTCACAGAGCGCAAGCTTTCAATTAACGTGCATTATCGCGCAGTCGAGGGAAGCGCGCATCAGCCTTGCGATTTAATCTTACTGAAGCGCGGCCCGCACCGCCCGCCCTAATTTGGCTCGTCGAAAATCACTGCTAACATCTTAGAAATTGGAGAACTCAAAGATGAACAAAATATTCTTATCTGGAATTGTCGGCGGGCTGATTACATTGGCAGTGGTGCAAGCAGCTGAGACGCAAAAACAACCTGCTGCCGGAACGCCGGCGCCGGATTTCAGTCTGACGACCGGCGATGGTAGTCAGATCAGTCTCAAAGATTATCGCGGCAAATGGATCGTGCTCTACTTTTACCCAAAAGATTTCACGAGTGGTTGCACGATAGAGGCAAAAAATTTCCAGCGCGACCTCACGAAATTTGAACCACTCAATGCCGTGGTTCTCGGGGTGAGCGTCGACACCGCGCAATCACACAAGGAGTTTTGCACAAAGGAAGGGCTCAACTTCAAATTGTTGGCCGATCCGGACGCAAAAGTCTCAACCGAGTACGGATCGGTGATGGATTATAAGGGACAAAAGCTCGCGGCGCGGAATACGTTTATCATTAATCCCAAAGGGGAGATCGCCAAGGTTTTCAACGGTGTGAAACCAGCCGACCACAGCGAGGAAGTGTTAAGAGCGCTGGCGGAATTGCAGAAAGGCTAAACTCGCGAAACAATATGTAAGACTCATTCCTTCGGATGCATAACATGCCAGAATCATCAAAAAGAAAATCGATTGATTGCCGAAATTATCCGAGTGAGAAGAACTGCTCATTGAAGATTTCCGGCACCGAAGATGAGGTGGTCGATGCGGCTGTGCAGCATGCGGTTTCGGCGCATGGACACGAGAATAGCCCAGAGCTTCGGAATCAGATCAAAACGATGCTCAAAGACGAAGCCGATTAACTCCGCGGAGGCGAGCGTCAGCGATCCAGTTGGACGGCGAGATTTTTGATATCGCCTAAAAACGTCGCAGCCGGTTCGGAGAGTTCGCCGCTCCAAAGCGCCGCAATCGTCAGCGGCGCCCGAGGATCGATTCGAAGAGATGCTGGTTTTTCGAGATGTGCACGCGCCCTGCGCGGAAAAGCTTTCGCCGTTACATTTCTCGCCGACTTGCATCGGTTGTTCCAAAAGATGGGCGTGCACGGCTTCGCGACAGATGGCTAATGGGACACTATGAAGCTGAGGATTTTGCCTCCGCCTTGGCGCTTACTCGCAATCGGAGTTGTATGTTTCGCTGTGATCTTTTTCGCGCACCTGCCCGATCATCTGATTCTCTTTCCAACGAGGGCGCCAATCGATGCAGGCGGGGCCGTCCGAAAAGCGATTCCGTTCCAGAACGGCGAATTAGAATTATGGACGGCAATATCGCGTCGGGCACAACAGGACGGCCGCGTGGATACTTACGTTTTGCGGTTCTACGGCAACGCGGACCGCGCGGAGCGCTGGGTAGCTCTGGAAGCGGAAGAATGGAACAATCGAGCGGTCGAAATCTGGGGAATGAATTATCCCGGATTCGGCGGCAGCACCGGCCCGTCGCGGCTTTCGCGGATCGGGCCGGCAGCGCTCATGGCGTTCGACGAATTGCAACGCCATGCGAATAGCAACCCAATTGTGCTCTACGGCGCGAGTCTCGGCACATGCGCGGCGCTTCATGTTGCGGCGCATCGGCCGGTCGCCGGGCTGATCCTGCATAATCCTCCGCCGCTGCGCCAAATGATCTTGCGCCAGTTCGGTTGGTGGAATCTCTGGCTGCTGGCGGGCCCTATTGCATTGCAGATTCCGCGAGACCTCGACAGTGTCGCAAATGCAAAAGCGATTCATGCGCCCGCAATGTTTCTGCTCGCGGAAAAAGATGAAGTAGTCGCGCCTCGCTATCACCGGCTTGTGGTTGAGGCTTACGCTGGTGAAAAGCGCGTGATCGCATTGCGCGGCGCTTATCACAACAGCCCAATCGAAGACGCAGCGCTCGCTGATTTATACAAGGCGCTCGATTGGTTGTTGTCGAAGGCAGAACAATAGCCCAGCGTTCTAACACTGGCAGACTGGAATATTGTGTGGGCTGAGTCCCGGACGGGACGAAACAAGCTCGCGGCGATCAACCATATTCTCTCGTCCCTGGCGGGACTTTGCCGTTTGTTCATCTTTAACCCAGCGTTTAAACGCCGGGCTATTTTAATTACGAATTCGAAAATTCGCCGGGTTTCAACGGCGAAGCCACAACAATTGCCTCGATTTTTTTCTCTCGTCCGCGCTAATTTCGTTCGCCGTGCAGAATCTGCAGAACCAGATGAGCAGTTTCGAGTTTATCTCGATCCTGATGTCGATCATCATCGGCCTCGGCGTGACGAACCTCCTGGCTGGCACCGGACGCGCTTTTTACCGGCGCCGACAGAATCCGATGGACGAAGTCCACGTTGTTTTCACTGCCGCAACTTTGCTCGTCCTCGTTTTAAACTGGTGGGTCGCATTTAAATGGAACAGCGAAGTCGTTTGGAGCTTCGATAAATTTTTGGCGTTGATCGTTTGGACGATCGCGCTCTACATGTTGACGATTTTCCTTTACCCGCCCGATCTATCGCAAGAGGAAGAGCACCGGGGTCGCTTTCAACAGAATCGCGCGGGCTATTACTCGACCTTCATCGCGTTCTGTCTGCTCGACATCGCGCAAACGGCAATTCGAGGCGACCTTTTTCATCCGATTTGGTACGTTCCCTTCGTCGGTCAGTACGCGGTTCTTGCTGGTGGTGGCCTCGTCGCCGGGCGACGCGGTTACGATCGGTTTTTCGCATGGTATCTACTCATCACACTGCTCATCTGGTCGCTCGTGGTGAGAAGATACTTGGTGGGCAATACGATGGTTTAACGGCGCGGTCCGTTTTGCGCGGTCCACCAGCCGGGATCACCGATCCTGGCTACAGTTTGTCGAGTCCTTCGATCACTTTCTGCATACCGCTAACGACAAGCGCGAAGCGATCGTAATCGAGTTTGTCGGGCGTATCGGTTGCACTGTGATAATGCGGATAACGAAATGGCGCGGTGTCGGTGATCATGATTCCGGGATAGCCATGCTGCCAGAAAGCCCATTGATCCGACCAACTGACACCCGGAACGAACGAGGGAAGAGCGGCGCCTTCGGACGGAATCTTTGCATGTTTACGAAAGAGGGCGATGGAGCGCCGCAGCAGCGCGCGCGAATGAACGTTGCTGACGAACCCGATGAAGTTTCCGACCGTGGGATAAAAAACTCCGAGTCCAGGCGCCGGATAAGTTTGTGAATGTGGTGCGTCAGAGAAATAGCCGATGGTTTCCAAACTGATCATGGCCGAGATCCGATCGCCGCGGGCTTTGCATCGGCCGGCGTAAACAAAGCTTCCCATTTGTTCACTGAGAAAATAGGGCGGCTCTTCGTTCACAAACGCGACGAAGCGCAGCGTTTGTTGCGCCGGTTTTCCGGCGAAACGCCGCGCCAGCGCGAGAAGCGCGGCGACCCCGCTGCCGTTATCGTTCGCGCCGGGCGAGCCGAAAACCGAATCGTAATGTGCGCCGATGAGAACGACATTGGGACGAGTGCCGGGAATTTCCGCCTCGATATTGTGACAAGCTTGCCCCCGCACCTCATAACTGTCTCGCCGCGGATGTAGCCCGGCGCGAGAAAAGGAATCTTCGATGAAATCGGCGGCGGCATTGAGCTGCGGATAGCGCGCCATGTTGCGCTCGCCGATTTCGCCGGCCAGCGCTTGCACATCCGATTTCAATTCGGCGCGAAGATCGATGTCTTCCGGCGACAAAGGCGCTGCGCTTGCAATATTTTTGCCAGGCATTCTCACTCCAAACCACCAGAGTAACGCAAATACTGCGACGACCGCGATGGTAATGCGCAGAGCACTGAAGAGAATTCTTAAGAGCACGTCGCCACGAAGTTACAGCGAGGTCTCACAACCGGAAGCGTGTTCGCGTGACTTCCGGGTAGCGCACGCGTCTCGCGTGTTGGCGACGGCGTCCTCGTCATTGCGAACTTTCTCAACGGCACGCACGAATTCGATATGGCACTGCAAGAAAAGATTATTGCGGGCGGGCGCCGCAACCAGCACCAGATTCGCCACCTCACGAGCAAGCTACGCGATCTTCTTTCGAAACCGCAATGCGCAGAAAACGAAAAGCAAGATCGACATCCCGATCAGCACGGCGAGGTTCGGCCAGTATTCCAAAAAATGTGCGCCGCGCAGAATGATTGCCCGCATCAGCGCGATGAAATAAGTGGTCGGGAAGAGCGCACCGAGCGCGTAAAAAATCCAGGGCATGGTTTCCCGCGGGAAAATGAAGCCGGAGAAGAACACGCTCGGCAACAGAAAGACCATCGACATCTGGAGTGCTTGCATTTGGTTTTCGGCTTTGGTTCCGACCAGCAGGCCGAGGCTTAGCAGCGCGAAGACGTAAACGAGCGTGGAAAACATCATCGCCACCACATTGCCCACGATGGGGACGAAAAAAACAAACCGCATGATGGCGAAGAGAACGACCGCCATGGCCATTCCGATACACAAATACGGAACGAGCTTGCCGAGCATGAGACCACTGCGGCTCAATGGGCTCACGAGCAATTGCTCCAGCGTGCCGCGTTCACGTTCCCGCACCAGGGCCATGGCAGTTGCGACTGTCGTCCCGATTTGCAAAACGACGCCAATCACTCCCGGCACATAAAAGTTCGGAGCGCGCATCGCCGGGTTGTAAAGCATTTGCGGACGAATATCGACCGGCATCCCTTGCCGTCCTGTTTCACGCAAAAGCGACTCCAGCGACTGGGTCAACGCCACGCCGAGTCCTGTGTTAAGCGCCTGGAGCGCGGTCGTCGAGTTGGATCCATCGATAAGTAATTGCACCTGCGCAGAGTGACCTGCCAGCAGCTCGCGAGTAAAGTTTGGCGGGATCTCCAGCGCGGCGTAGGCGCGGCCTTTGCGCATTTCACTTTTAAGCGCCTCCAGACTTTGCACTTCTCCCACCACGCGAAACGTCTCCGTGTTCACGAAGCGATCGATCAACTGACGGCTCTGAACGGTGCGATCTTGGTTCAGAATAATCAGCGCCATGTGTTTTACGTCGTTGTCGAGGGCGTAGCCGAACGCAATCATCTCGATCAGTGGCGGAAAAAACATGAAGAAGAGCGTCATCGGATCGCGCCAGACGACGATGAATTCCTTGAAGAGAATTGCGCCGAGCCCGCGAAAAAGTGTGTGCTTCATATTTTTGTTAGACGGTCATCCCGAGCGAAGCGAGGGACCCCTCATATGCTGAAAAAGCATCGGCGATAAATCCGCCCACTTTGGATTCATGGTTTCCACAAGTGCATTTTTCTTAGCGCGTCGCCAGCCTTTGATCTCCTTTTCCCGGGCAATCGCGTCGCGTGGGTCGTTAAAACACTCGTAGTGCACCAGCCGATTCACCCGGTACACTCTTGTGAAACCTTCAATCGTGCCGTTCTGATGTTGCCAGACTCGTCGCGTTAGGCTGTTTGTAACGTCGGTGTAAAGGACGACGCGGCTTTTATTTGTCATCATGTAGACGAAGAAACTCTTCATGAAATTGTGAGGTCCTTCGCTTCGCTCAGGATGACAGTTAGGATCATGCTGCTTTCTGTTGTTCCGTCGCGTGCTTTGCCGAAAGCTCGACGAACACGTCTTCGAGCGAAGGGCCGATTTCGTGAATCTCCGCGTGACTGACGCCGACTTTGCGCAGTTGTTCGTCGATCTGGTCGCGCTTGACGCTCTCATCGACCAGCAAATGCATCGATTGGCCGAAAACCGTAGCACTGCGCACTCCATGCATCTCGTGCATGGCATGCAGTGCCGTCGTCACGTGATCGCAAGTCACATCGAGCCTGCGCGTTCCAGACGGATTTACCTCCGGCATCTTTTTCAACTCGTCCGGCTCGCCGCACACAATCAATTTGGACATGTAAATATAGCCGACATGATCGCAGCGCTCCGCTTCGTCCATGTAATGGGTCGTGACAAACAAGGTCATGCCCCCGCCTGCGAACGCGAACAGTAAATCCCAAAGCTCACGTCGCGCGACCGGATCGATTCCGGCGGTTGGTTCATCGAGAAACAGCACAGTCGGTTTGTGCATGAGCGAACAGGCCATGGCCAGACGTTGCCGCCAGCCGCCAGAAAGCTGCGAAGCACGCCTGTCGATGTACTGCTCAAGATGCGTCGTTGCGATCATTTCCTCGCGCCGCTGGTTCAGTTCGCGACCGCGCAAACCATAAAGTTTTCCTGCAAAAATGAGGTTCTCATTCACCGTCAGCTCGTCATAGAGAGAAAATTGTTGCGACATATAACCGATCATTTCCTTGATCGGTTCTCCTTCGCGGATGATATCGTGCCCGCCGATTCGCGCCGTTCCTTCCGTCGGCTCCAGAATCCCACAAAGCATGCGGATGACAGTCGATTTGCCGGAACCGTTGGGGCCGAGAAAACCAAAAATCGATCCCTTTCCAACCGAGAGTGAAACGTGATCGACAGCAGTGAGTGCGCCGAAGCGTTTCGTCAGCCCTTCACATTCGATCATTGGCTCAGGCATAAAGAAAACGAATTAGGAAAACAGGAATGCAGGAAGGCAAAAACAAACACTCCAACCAATTTCCTCTTTTCCTGCTTTCCTGATTCATTTCACATTGGGAAAATAAACGTCAGCCGCCATTCCCGCGCGCAATCGATTGTCGTCAGCGGGCAAACGGACCTTTACGCCAAACACTTGTTTGATCCGGTCCGCGACGGTTTGCACATTGCGCGGGGTAAATTCGGCCTGCCGGTTTATCTGCTCGACGATCCCATCGAAATCCTTGCCCGGAAACGAATCGACACGCACGCGAACATGCTCGCCCACCTGGATTAAACCAAGCCAGGATTCTGGAACATAAACGCGGACCCAGAGATGTCCTGTCAACAGCAGGGTCGCGGCTTCGCGATTCGCTGGCAGCACATCGCCCACTTTCACGCTGAGCACCTCCAGAATGGAATCGCTGGGCGCAACCACTTGCATTTCCGCCAACTGCGCATCGATGTCGGCAAGCTGGGCACGCGCCTGCGCGACACGCATTTTTGCAGCTGCGACATTTTTCTCCTGTGTTTTGGCTGAGCTATCTGCGCGCTCTGCGTCGCTGGGAGAAACGACTTTGCGCTTCAGCAGGTCCTGCTGTCGCCGTGCGTCGTCACGCAAGAACTGCAGCTGCGCTTCCTGCGCGTCCGCGTCGTGAATTGCCGTGTCGATTTGCGCGGCCGCAAGATCGCGCCGCGCGCGTAGCTCGGAAGCATCCAGTTGCGCGATCAGTTGGCCCTCGTGCAAATGATCGCCCTCCCAGGCAAGGATCTTTTCGACGCGCCCCCCGGCGCGCGGTCCCACGTGTGCCTCATCCACTTCGATCGTTCCCGAAACCGCGTGGCCTCGATTCCCGCAAGCCGCGAGAAAGATCGACAATATTGCCAGGATGATCCCGACGAGTCGCGACTGATTATCGATCTTATTTCGCACGGACATCGGGAAGGAAACGGGATTTCAGGTTGTCGCGCAAGCAATTGAACTGCGCGGCTGTCCGTGTTGTAGCCGGCATCGGTGATGCCGATTTCCGTTCCCGATCTGGTGCTTTCCTCTCGCCTGTTGATTCGTCCTATGTACGTTTCCGTTTAATTGCCAATCACAAGATGAAAACGCGTTGCTTTGATCACATCGACTTACGGGTGAAAGACATGAAAATTGCAAAAGAGTTTTATGGGAAATTTCTACCTCAGCTCGGATTTGTTCACGAAAGTCCAGGCGACGATTTCCATACCTTTTATTCCGCTGGAGGCGACAAACCCTCGGAATTCTTTGGTTTCACCGAAGATAAAGATCATCAACCAGACGGAACGCGCATCGCATTTTGGGCGGACACACGCGACGAAGTCGATCGGATGGCGGAACTGGTGCGCGAAGCGGGCGGAAGAACGTTGGAAGGCCCGGAAATCTGCACCGATTACAGCCCTGGCTATTACGCATTTTTCTTCGAAGACCCGGACGGTAACAAATTGGAAATTTGCTGTCGAGAAAGCCCGATCATTGCGAAATGAGCGAATTTCGGCGAAGAGTTTAGTGATGAGTAATCCGGCGCACGTTCCGGCGATTTTGCAGGAGCCGCGTCGCCATCGCTATCTTAAGCTCATCGCGCTCTTCAAAATCGGCAAAGGCGTGCTGTTGCTTTTGCTTGGCGTTTCGCTGCTTTTCCTGAACGCGCGCACCCGTTGGATGGATTTGCTTTCGAATTGGGCCGCGGACGAGATCCTGATGGAGCACAGCAAGCCAGTGGCCTTTTTGCTCCACAAACTGCAAGTCGTGCTCGCAGGCGGAACGTTACGTGCCACCGGTTTTTTGGCGCTGTTTTATACGGCGATTCTTTTTACCGAAGGAATTGGCGTGTATCTGGAACAGCGGTGGGCGGAACTACTGATGATCTTTGCGACTGCAACCTTGATCCCGCTCGAAGTTCGTCACATTTGGCATCATCCAGGGTTGGTGGGCGCGCTCATTCTACTGGCGAACTGTTTCATCGTTTGGTTTTTGTATCGCGTGCTTAAGCGCGACAAAGCGAAACCGCAGGCTCAGCACCCGCGCGAACTAGTCGAGACTCGTTAAGCTCATTTCGGGCCGCAGGGACCGCCTTAATCCAGCGGGCTCTTTACACCGATGCCTGGCCGGTTGAGCACGTGAGTATAGATCATCGTCGTGCTGACATCTTTGTGTCCCAGGAGTTCCTGTACGGTTCTGATGTCGTATCCGGCCGATAGAAGTTCAGTGGCAAAGGAATGGCGCAACGTGTGGCATGTCGCCGGCTTGGCAATGCCTGACAATCGCACCGCTTTGTTAATCGCTTTTTGCACGGAATTCTCGTGCAAATGATGCCGACGAATTTCACCTGTGCGCGAATCTTTCGAGAGACTTGGCGCTGGAAAAACGTATTGCCAGGCCCATTGCCGATTCGCGTTAGGAAATTTCCGGCCCAGTGCTTCTGGTAAATAAACTCGGCCGTGTCCCGCACTCAGATCCATGGAGTGAATTTCTCGCACGCGCCGTAAATGCGCTTCCAAAACCGGTTTGATCCTTTGCGGCAGCATCGTGACGCGGTCTTTCCATCTCTTTCCATCCCGTACCGCAATCTGATTCAGCGCAAGATCGACATCCTTGACTCGCAGCCGCAAACATTCCAGCAAACGCATTCCCGTGCCGAAAAGCAGGGTGGTGATCAGTTGATGCGTCCCAGTCATGACCGCCAAAAGTCGCTCGACCTCTGCCTTGCTCAGCACCAGCGGCCGGCGCTGCGGCCGTTTCGGCCGCTCGATGTCGCGAAACTGGCCGAGCGGCTTTTGCAACACCCGGTGATAGAGAAAAACCAGCGCGTTGAGGGCCTGCTTTTGCGTGCTGAATGAAACATTTTCGCCTACCGCCAGATGCGTCAGGAACAGCTCCACCTCCAGCGCTCCCATTTCCCGGGGATGTTTTTTGCCATGAAACAGAATGAATCGCCGAATCCACGCCACGTATGCCTCTTCTGTCCGGGCCGAATAATGATTTACCCGGAGCACATCGCGCACGTGATCGAGCAACTTGCGCGGCCGTGCTGACACGGAAAATTGCTTTTCTTCTTTCGGGAGAGCACCTATTTTGGCTGAGCGAACCTCCGAAAAATGCCGACCGCTCTTCTGCATTTCCCGTCGATATTAGAGGCAACCCAAAGAAATAGGCAGAACAATTTCTGCTTATTACGATGTTAG
>WNGL01001379.1_pt1 | contig 54380 bp, 56 predicted proteins | sample 5400591 | NCBI WGS metagenome assembly WNGL01 (sample SAMN13153377, study PRJNA577476) | soil metagenome | isolation source: 80 cm soil or saprolite under Garry oak tree replicate 1 | place: USA:California | collected 2016-06-15 | reverse complement strand
AGACCGTCCGCCAATCGATCAAGAGACTCAAGGAAATGGAGGTGATGATCGAGGACGGAAGCATGGAGAAGCTGCCGAAGAAAGAAGCCTTGCACTTTCAGCGCGAGCTTGCCAAGCTGCAACGCAGTCTCGGGGGCATAAAGGCGCTGGACAACCGGCCCGATGCTTTGTTCGTGATCGACGTCGGCTACCAGAAAGGGGCGGTCGCCGAGGCGAAAAAGCTCGGCATCCCCGTCATCGGGGTCGTCGATACCAATCACTCTCCAGACGGAATCGCCTATGTTATCCCGGGCAACGACGACTCGAGCCGGGCGATTCGGCTGTATGCGCGCGGGATCGCCGATGCGATCCTGGAGGGCCGCAGCCAGGTCGTGCAGGAAATCATCGGTGCAACCTCCGATGAATTCGTCGAAGTCGAAGAGCTCGGGGCGAAGGGGCAATGATCGGCGATTGCGGGCCAAAAGGGGCGCGGCAGCGCCTTTTTTTTGAACTTTCAGAGCAGCTAGGTTCCAGGTAATGGCGGAAATCACCGCAAGCATGGTCAGAGATCTGCGCGACAAGACCGACGCGCCGATGATGGAGTGCAAGAAGGCGTTGGTCGAGGCGGAAGGCAATTCAGCCAAAGCCGAGGAACTCCTGCGCGTCAGACTCGGCAGCAAGGCGTCCAGGGCCGCGACGCGCACGGCGGCCGAGGGCGTCGTCGCGGTTCACGTCGCGCCGGACGCGAAGACCGGCGCGATCGTGGAAGTCAACTGCGAAACCGACTTCGTCGCCAAGACCGAGGATTTCCAGAAGTTTGCCGCTTCTCTTGCGGAGCTGGTCGCGAAACGCGATCCTGCGGACCTCGCCGCGCTGAACGCACTGCCCCTGGGCGGCACCAGCGTCGAAGAGGCGCGCAAGGCACTCTTCGGGCGCATCAGGGAGAACATATCTATTCGCAGATTTGCCCGGATCGAAGCCAGGGGCCGCCTGTCTCGGTATATTCACGGCGGAGCGAAGATCGGCGTCCTGGTGGATGTTTCCGGAGGCAAGGAACAGCTCGGCCGCGATCTGGCCATGCACATCGCTGCGTCCAAGCCACTCGGCCTGTCGCGTGACGACGTTCCCGTAGAGCTCGTGAAAAAGGAACGCGACATCGCTACCGCGAAAGCGGCCGAGTCGGGCAAACCGGCAAATATCGTCGAGAAAATGGTCGAAGGCAGCGTGCAAAAGTTTGTGAGGGAAGTAACGCTGCTCGGTCAAATCTTCGTCAAGGATCCTGCTGGAAAGCAGACCGTGGAAGCTCTCCTCAAGGTGGGTGGCGCGTCGGTTTCGCGCTTCGTACTGTATGTGGTCGGCGAGGGAATCGAAAAGAAGGGGAACGGTCAGGCGGCCTAAAAATGGAGCTATACGGAGACAAGAAGAAGGAAAGGCAGCCTGGAATGACCGCAACTGCCAAATACAAGCGGATCCTGCTCAAACTGAGCGGCGAAGCCCTCATGGGAGACGATTCCTTCGGGATCAATCGTGCCACGATCGAACGCATCGTCGGCGAGATTGCCCAGGTCGCGGCGCTCGGGCTGGAGATCGCAGTGGTGATCGGCGGGGGCAATATTTTCCGCGGCGTGGCGCCGGGCGCCTCGGGGATGGACCGCGCCACTGCGGATTACATCGGCATGCTCGCGACCGTCATGAACGCGCTTGCGCTGCAAGACGCGATGCGGCAGGCCGGACTCAACGCGCGCGTGCAATCTGCGCTCAACATCGAGCAGGTCGTCGAACCCTATATCCGGAACAAGGCGATCCGCTATCTGGAGGAAGGCAAGATCGTCATCTTTGCCGCCGGCACGGGCAATCCGTTTTTCACGACCGACACCGCCGCGGCGCTGCGCGGCACGGAGATCGGCGCGGAGATGGTGCTCAAGGCGACCAAGGTGGATGGCATTTATACCGCGGATCCCAAGCTCCATGCGGACGCCAAGCGGTACGAAAAGCTGAGCTTTGACGAGGCCATGATCAAGAATCTACGGGTCATGGATGCTACCGCTTTCGCCCTGTGCCGCGACCAGAAGCTCCCGATTACCGTGTTTAGCATTCTCAAAGTCGGGGCGATGAAGCGGGTCGTCACGGGCGAGAACGAGGGCACGCTCGTCTATTGCTAGCTAGCGGACGGACGGAGGGTTCATGACTACCATTGCCGATGTCAAGAAGAACGCGGAACAGAAAATGCAAAAATCCTTCGAGGCGTTGAAAACCGACCTAGCCAAGGTCCGCACCGGCCGTGTCCACGCCGGGCTGCTCGATCATGTCACCGTCGACTACTACGGCACGCAGATGCCGATACCGAAAGTTGCCAACGTTACCCTGCTCGATGCACGCACCCTCGGCGTCTCCCCTTGGGAAAAGAAGATCCTTACCGCCATTGAAAAGGCTATCCGTGAATCGGACCTCGGCCTGAATCCCGCCACCCAGGGTGATATGGTTCGCATACCGATGCCGCCGCTCACCGAGGAACGGCGGCGCGAGTTGACCAAAGTGATCAAGCACGAAGGCGAAAACACGAAAATCGCGGTGCGCAATCTACGCCGCGACGCCAATCATGCCCTCAAGGAGCTCCTGAAGAGCAAAGCCGTTTCCGAAGATCAAGAGCGCAGGGCGCAGGACGAAATCCAGAAGCTCACCGATAAATATGTCGCCGACATCGACAAAGCGCTGGCTACTAAGGAAGCCGAACTGATGGTGATCTAGGCGAGAAGTCCGAGGGACTCTGACATTTATGAATTCGTTCACCAGTTCCACCCGCGAAATCCCGGCGACCGGCGAGATTCCGCGCCATATCGCCATTATCATGGACGGCAACGGCCGCTGGGCAAAAAAACGCTATCTGCCGCGAGTCGCCGGACATAAACAGGGCGTCGAGACCGTACGCAGCATCACCCGCGCGTGCAGCGAGCGCGGCGTGCGGTATTTGACGCTCTTTGCATTCAGCTCTGAAAACTGGCGCCGCCCGGCGGAAGAGGTGTCCATGCTCAGGGAGCTGTTCATGCTGGCCCTGGAGCAGGAGGCGGAACGGCTTTGCCGGGCCGAAGTCAGGCTGAAGATCATCGGCGATCTCGAACCCTTCGGCGAGCGGGTCGTCGAACTTGCGCGCCGCGCCGAAGAACTGACCTCGGTCAACCAGGGCTTCACCCTCACCATCGCCGCCAACTATGGGGGACGCTGGGACCTGCTGCAGGCGATGGCGAAGCTCGCGCACAGCGGGCCGATACCGGTCGGCGGGTTCACCGAGGAGCAGCTCGCGCCGCATCTCGCGCTCAATTACGCGCCGGAACCGGATCTGTTCATCCGCACGGGAGGGGAGCAGCGCATCAGCAATTTTCTGCTGTGGCAGCTTGCCTATACCGAGCTGTATTTCACTTCAACGTTGTGGCCGGACTTCGACGCAACGCAGCTCGATCTCGCCATCGCGTGGTACCAGCAGCGCGAGCGCCGCTTCGGACGCACCAGCGAACAGTTGGAGAAAATCAAGCGCGACGCTGGCGGCCGGCGCAGGATCGCATAACACTTTCAGCGGCGCCGGCGCGGGTCTTCCATCTTTCCCGATGCTGAAAATCCGCGCGTTTACTGCGGCTATTTTGCTCTCGTTGTTTCTTTCGGCGCTGTTTCTGCTCCCGCCGAACGGCTGGAACGCGTTGTGCGCCTTCGTCCTCGGGATCGCCGCCTGGGAATGGGCGGGACTCGCGGCCCTCGCGACGGGGGGGCGCTCCGTTTACGCGGCGATCGTTGTGGCCGTGCTGATAGGCGCAATCACTCTGGGCGACCTTTGGGCAAACGACTTGTACCCCTCGATCGCCGTTTATTACATCGCAGCACTTTTTTGGCTTATCCTGGTCCCGCTGTGGATGTGGCGGCGCTTTCGTTTTGACGGCCGTACCCCGCTGCTCGTCGCCGGCGTGATCGCGCTGGTACCGGCGTTTGCCGCGCTCATCGAGTTCCGCAGCATCCACCACCCCTTTCTGCTTCTCGCCGTTATGGGCACGGTGTGGATTTCGGATTCGACGGCGTATCTCATCGGCCGGCGCTTCGGCCGGCGCAAGCTGGCTCCGGCCATCAGTCCGGGAAAAACCTGGGAGGGTAGCTTCGGTGCACTCCTTGCGGTCGCCCTCTACGCGCTAGCATGGGTCCATTTCGGCGGCATCGCAAGCCTGCCGGCCTGGGTGGGCCGCGTTCCCGCCGGAGCCGCCTGGATGGTCCTCGTCCTGCTTGGGCTGGCGGTCGCCGGCATGGTTGGCGATTTATTCGAATCTCTGATAAAACGCCAAGCGGGAGTCAAGGACAGCGGAGCGCTTCTTCCCGGCCACGGCGGCCTGCTCGATCGTATCGACGCGCTAATCCCGGTGCTGCCGCTTGCCGTGCTGGCGTTCGTTAAGTGAGCAGAATGCAGAACATCGCGATACTCGGGGCGACAGGGTCGATCGGTGCGAGCACGCTCGATGTCGTCGCCCGCCATCCGGATCGCTTCCGCGTGGCGGCGCTGACCGCGCATCGACGAGTCGACGAACTGGTCGAGCTGAGCAGGCGCTTTCGGCCTGACTATGTCTGTGTGGCGGACGCGGCGCGCGTGGCGCAGCTGCGCGAGCGCCTCGCTGCCTTGGGCGTGTCCGCCAGAATTCTCTCGGGCGACGCGGGGTTGGTCGAGGTGGCGTCGCTCCCGGAAGTCGATTGCGTCATGGCGGCCATCGTCGGCGCCGCCGGCTTGCGGGCGACCCTCGCCGCAGCGCGTGCAGGCAAAAAGCTGCTGCTCGCGAACAAGGAGGCGCTGGTCAGCGCCGGCCCCGTGTTCATGGAAACGGTCCGTGCAAGCCGCGCGACCCTCCTGCCGATCGACAGTGAGCACAACGCGATTTTCCAGTGCCTGCCGCCTTTCGGCTCCGGCCAGCTTCCGGCTCCAGGCATCCGCAGGATTCTGCTCACCGGTTCGGGCGGTCCGTTTCGCGCACGGCCACGTGCCGAGCTGCACCGCGTGACCCCCGACGAGGCCTGCAAGCATCCCAACTGGATCATGGGCCGCAAGATTTCGGTGGATTCGGCGACGATGATGAACAAAGGACTGGAAGTCGTCGAGGCGCACTGGCTGTTCGGGGCGAGTCCCGAACAGATCCAGGTGGTAATACACCCGCAAAGCGTGGTGCATTCGATGGTCGAGTATGCCGACGGGTCCGTGATCGCCCAGCTGGGGAATCCCGACATGCGCACCCCCATCGCCCAGGCGCTCGCCTTCCCCGAGCGGATCGAGGCGGGCGTGTCGTCGCTTGACCTGTTTCGCATCGGAGCCTTGACGTTCGAGCGCCCTGATTTCGAGCTCTTTCCCGCTCTGGGGCTCGCTTACGAGGCTTTGAGGAACGGGGGCTCTGCGCCGGCGATCCTCAACGCCGCCAACGAAATCGCCGTGACGGCATTCCTTGAGCGGCGCCTGCCGTTCCTGCGCATCACGGCGGTCATCGAAGAGACCTTGGCGAGCGTCCCGGCAAGCGCGCTCGCCACGCTCGAGGACGTGCTCGCTGCCGACGCTCTGGCACGGAGTCGCGCGTGCCAGATCGTAGCGCGCCTCCACCCGAACGCCGCGTGAACCTCCTCATTACCGTCACCGCGTTCGTCGCCGCACTCGGCATACTTATCGTATTTCACGAGTACGGCCATTATCTGATCGCACGCCTGTGCGGGGTCAAGGTGCTGCGCTTCTCGGTCGGTTTCGGCAAGCCGTTGTGGTCGGTCCGGCGAGGCCCGGATGAAACCGAATGGATCATCGCCGCGTTGCCCCTGGGTGGTTACGTGAAAATGCTGGACGAGCGCGAAGGGCCGGTCGCGCCCGAGGAAGCCCACCGGGCCTTCAATCGCCAGATCGTCTGGCGGCGCATCGCCATCGTCAGTGCCGGCCCGGTCGCGAATTTCTTGCTGGCCATCGTTCTTTACTGGCTTCTGTTCATGGCGGGGGTGCAGGAGGCTAAACCCGTGGTGGCCGCGCCCGGCCCAGGGACAGTCGCATCGGCAAGCGGACTCGAGCGCGGAGAGACGATACTCAAAATCAACGACGAGCCGGTGACCAGCTGGCAGGAAGTGCGTTGGCGAATGCTACAGCTCGCGGTGGAGAAACAGCCGGCCCGGCTCCAGGTGATCGACGAGAAGCAGCGACTCAATTGGCGCACGCTGGATCTGTCCGGGTTCGATCTCCAGGGGTTCGACGGCGATCCGGTGCTGCGCATGGGGTTGCGGCTGAACCGACCCGATGTGGCGCCGATCATCGGACAAGTTCTGCCAGGCGGCGTGGCCGAGACTGAAGGGTTGCGTGCGGGCGATCGCGTGCTCTCAATAAACGATGTCGTCATTCGCGTCTGGGATGAAGTCGTAAGAGCAGTTCAGACCCATCCGGGCGCGACGCTCCGGTTCCGGGTGGCACGCGGTGAAGATGAAATTGAGATCCAGCTCCAGCCGAAAGCCGAGGAGCAGAAAGGGGAGCGTATCGGCCGTATCGGTGCCGCGCCTTTCATCGATTCCGAGGCGATGATGGGCCTCGTGACGACGGTGAGCTACGCTCCGCTTGCCGCCCTCGAAATGGCGTGCCAACGGACCTGGGAAACCTCGGCGTTCAGCCTGAAGATGCTGGGCAAAATGGTAACCGGCGAGGTTTCCTGGAGGAATTTGAGCGGACCGGTCACGATCGCCGATTACGCGGGCCAATCGGCGCAGCTCGGCCTGGGGGCCTACGTTGCGTTTCTCGGTCTGATCAGCATCAGCCTGGGCGTCTTGAATCTGTTGCCGATACCGTTATTGGACGGGGGACACTTGCTTTACTATTTCGTGGAACTCCTCAAAGGCAGCCCGGTGTCGGAGCGGATGGTGGAGCTGGGCCAGCGCCTCGGATTGACCGTGCTGTTGTTCCTAATGGCTTTCGCGTTCTACAACGACATCAACCGTTTACTCGCCGGATAGCGGCCCCCTCGATGAAAAGCGCTCTGCGGGCGGCGATTTTCCTGCTCGTGCTTTTCCGGACCGCCTGGGCGTTTGGTCCCTTCGTCGTGCGAGATATTCGCGTCGAGGGCATCCAGAGAATCGAAGCCGGTACGATCTTCAGCTACCTGCCGGTCAAAGTCGGAGAAAACATGACCGAAGAAAAGGCGGCAGCCGCGATCCGCGCGTTGTTCGCGACGGGCTTTTTCCGCGACGTGCAGCTGGAAGTCCAGAAGGACGTGCTGATAGTGACCGTCGAAGAACGGCCCGCGATCGCCTCGATCGACTTCGTCGGCATGAAGGAATTCGAAAAAGACAAAGTGAAGCAGGGATTGCGCGATGTCGGTTTCCAGCAAGGCCGTATCTTCGACCGCGCGCTCCTTGATCAGGCCGAGCAGGAGCTCAAGCGCCAATACCTGACTAAAGGACTGTACGGCGTGGAGATCACGACGACGGCGACGCCGCTCGAGCGCAACCGGGTCGCCGTCAATTTCGCCATCAACGAGGGCGAGGTTGCGAAAATCAAGAAGATCAACATCGTAGGCAATCAGGCGTTTTCCGAAAAAGAGCTGCTCGATCTGTTCCAGCTGCGTACGTCCGGCTGGTTTACCTGGTACACCAAAAACGACCAGTACTCGCGGCAGAAGCTTCAGGCTGACCTCGAATCGCTCCGATCCCATTATCTCAACCGCGGCTACCTTGAATTCAACATCGATTCCACCCAGGTATCGATCACCCCCGACCGCCGCGATATCTACATTACCGTCAACATCACCGAGGGAGAGAAATACCGGGTTGCGGAGGTCAAGCTTGGAGGAGAACTCCTGGTTCCGGAGCCGGAGCTGCGCGCGCTGATCGCGATCCAGCCGGGCGAAACCTTTTCGCGGGAGAAACTCACCGAGTCTTCAAAGCGGATATCCGACAGGCTGGGCCGGGACGGCTACGCGTTTGCGAACGTGAACGCCACGCCACAGCTCGACAAGGAAAAGCGCACGGTCGGCTTCACATTCCTGATTGACCCCGGCCGACGGGTGTACGTGAGGCGCATCAACGTGGTCGGGAACTCCCGCACCCGGGACGAGGTGGTGCGGCGCGAAATGCGTCAGCTGGAGGGCAGTTTCTTCGACAGCCAGAAGCTGCAGCTGTCCAAGCAACGGATCGATAAGACGGGTTTTTTCAGCGAGGTAGAGATCGAAACCCCGTCTGTTCCCGGAACGACCGATCAGGTCGACGTCACCGTGCGGGTGAAGGAAAGGCCCACCGGTGCGGTGCTGCTCGGACTCGGCTTTTCCAATGTCGATCGCTTTATCCTTTCCGGATCGATCCAGCAAACCAACTTCTTCGGTACCGGGAACACCGTCAGCGCGCAGGTCGCGACGGGACAGGTCAACAGGGTGGCCTCGCTTTCATTTACCGATCCATACTACACGGTGGACGGAGTCAGCCGCAGTTTCGACATTTACCGGCGCGATGTCAATGCGACCAACTTAGGACTGGGCGATTACAAGACCTCGTCGGTGGGTACGGCTGTGCGCTTCGGCATTCCGGTTACGGAATACGATACGCTGATATTCGGGCTGGGCGTGGAATCCACGCGCCTCAGCCTTGCCGCCGACAGCCCGCCGCGCTATCTCGATTTTCAGAATCAGTTCGGCGGCTCCTATTCTGCGCTGATCAGCTCCGCCGGCTGGATCCGCGATACGCGCGACAGCGCGATCTGGCCGACTCGGGGACGGATCGAGCGCGCGAGTCTTGAGCTCGCGACACCGCCGGGAAGCCTGGAGTACTGGAAGTACAGCTACCAGCACCAGTACTTCTACCCGTACTCGCGGGACAGCACGCTCGCGCTGAACGGCGAGCTCAGTTCCGGGGACGGGTACGGAGGCAAACCGCTGCCGTTTTTCAAGGATTTCTACGGAGGCGGGTTCGGGAGCGTGCGGGGGTATCGCACGGCATCGCTGGGGCCGCGCGACGCAGACGGCGCCTTCCTCGGCGGCAACCGCCGGGTCAGCGGCTCGGCAGAGCTGTTATTTCCGGTGCCGGGCAGCGGGGCGGACAAATCCATGCGGCTCGGCGCCTTCCTGGACGCAGGGCAAGTCTTTGGCGTTAGCGAGAAGACGGATTTTTCGCAGCTTCGCTACTCCGCCGGGTTAAGCTTCGCCTGGAATTCGCCGGTCGGGCCGATGAAATTCAGCCTTGCGAGGCCCCTGAAAGCAAGGCCGGAGGACAGCATTCAAAACTTTCAGTTTTCGCTTGGGACCGTATTCTGACGGCCCGGTATAATCGCCACCGTGCAATGCGGCCGCTTCGCCGCGTCGGCAAGTATTCGTGAGGAGAGAAAGTTGAAACGGCAGCCTGTCGTTCATTGGATATTCGCAGGGCTGTTGATGGCCGGTGGTCCGGCCTGGGCTCAGGCCAAGATCGGATTTGTCAGCCTCGACCGCATCTTGCGCGAGGCGCCGGCGGCGCAGCGAGCGCAGAAAAAACTCGAGCAGGAGTTCTCCAAGCGCAATCAGGAACTCTTGAAGGTATCCGAGCAGCTTAAGAAAATGCAGGAGAACGTGGAGAAAAATGCGGTAACCATGCTGGAGTCGGATAGGCAAAAGCGCGAGCGCGAGTTCGGCGACCTCAACCGGGAGTTCCAGCGCCGGCAACGCGAGTTCAACGAGGACCTGAACCAGCGGCGCAATGAAGAGCTGTCGGGGGTCATCGAGAGGGCTGATCGCGCCGTCAAGCAGATCGCCGAGGCGGAAAAACTGGATGTCGTGCTGCGTGACGGCCAGGTTGTCTGGGTGAACTCCCGCATCGACATCACCGACAAGGTCATCAAAGCGCTGGAGGACATTCGCCCCGCCGCCAAATGACCCGCATCGCGGCGAGCCTGCTGGGGAGATGGAACCGAGCCTGCCTCCGAAGCGAGCGTGTTCTTTATGCCGGGTTCCGCCACGATGATGCGACGCTTCTGCGGAGAAACCCGATCCGGCCGTGACGCAATCTGAAACGCGTACTTATCGACTCGGCGAAATCGCGGCGCAGCTGGGCGGGGAGCTCGTCGGCAACGCTGACGTCGAGATCCGCCGCATGGCGACTCTGGAGAGCGCCGGCGCGGGTGACCTTTCATTCCTGTCGGGCGCAAAGTATCGCCGGCTGCTTCAAACCACTCGCGCTTCCGCAGTGATTCTTTCGCGCCTGGAGCGAGATGCGACGAATCTGCCGCGCATTCTGTGCGACGATCCTTATGCCTATTTTGCGCGCGCCGCGCAGCTGCTCAACCCGCAAACGCGGCCCGCCCCCGGAGTACATCCGCAGGCGGTGATTGAATCCGGAGCCGTGGTTCCCGCGTCCGTAACGATCGGGTCAGGTTGTCGTGTCGGCTCTGGCGCGCGCCTGGGCGAGCGCGTGGTGCTTCACTCCGGCTGCGCCGTCGGAGAAGAAGCTGAAATAGGGGACGACAGCTGTCTCTACCCAGGGGTGACGGTGTATCCCTATTGCGTCATCGGGAAGCGCGCGGTCATTCATGCGGGGGTCGTAATCGGAGCGGACGGGTTTGGCATGGCGCTCGACGCAGGCCGCTGGATCAAGATCCCCCAGAGAGGGCGCGTCGTCATCGGCGACGACGTGGAGGTCGGCGCCAACACGACTATTGACCGTGGGACTCTTGACGATACGGTTATCGAGGACGGAGTAAAGCTCGACAACCAGATCCGTAGGAGGCGGGGCGATCATCCTGGGGCATCTCGAAATCGCCGATCACGTCAATATATCGGCCGCTACGCTCGTGACGAAGTCCATCACTCGTGAGGGCACTTACACGGGGGTCTTCCCGATCGCTCCCAATCGGGAATGGGCCAAAACGGCGGCGAACCTGCGCAATCTCGACCGGCTCGTAAGGCGCGTCCGCGAGCTGGAACAGCGTCTTGCCAAATTTGAAAAGAGAAAGAGGTGAAGCGATGGACATCGACGAGATCCTGGAACACCTGCCGCACCGCTACCCCATGCTTCTCGTGGACCGGGTGCTCGAGTGCGAGCCCGGCAAGCGCATCCTGGCGATCAAGAACGTCAGCGTCAACGAACCCTTCTTCTCGGGCCATTTTCCGCATCACCCGGTCATGCCGGGCGTTCTAGTGATCGAGGCGCTGGCGCAGGCGGCAGCCATCCTGTCGTTCCGCACCATCGGCCACAAGCCCGACGACAAATCGGTGTACTACTTCGTCGGCATCGACGAGGCGCGCTTCAAGCGCCCGGTGATTCCGGGCGATCAACTGATGCTCGAAGTGTCGATCGAGCGCCATGCGCGCGGGCTCTGGAAACTCGCCGCTCAGGCGCGCGTAGGAGACGCGCTGGCGGCCGAAGCCAAGCTCTTGTGCACCCTTCGGGCGCTATGATCCATCCGACCGCCATCGTTCATCCGAAAGCGGCAATCGCCGCCGGCGTATCGATCGGCGCGTATTCCGTCATCGGCGAGCACGTCGAGATCGGCGAAGGCACCGTGATCGGACCTCACGTGGTGGTCGAAGGACGGACCCGGATCGGCGCGCAAAACCGTATTTTCGCCTTCAGTTCGATCGGTGGGCCGCCCCAGGACAAGAAGTACGGCGGCGAAGCGACGTCGCTCGAGATCGGGGACCGAAATACCATTCGAGAGTTTTGCACCCTCAATTGCGGTACTGCGCAGGACGCGGGCGTGACGCGGATCGGCAGCGACAATTGGATCATGGCCTATGTCCATATCGCCCACGACTGCCACGTCGGCGATCATACGATCTTCGCCAACGTCGCGACGCTTGCCGGCCACGTGCGCGTGGGGGACTACGCCATCCTCGGCGGATTCACGGGAGCGCATCAGTTCGTTTCGATCGGAGCGCATTCCATGACGGGCGTGGCGACGGTGCTGCTGCAGGACCTGCCGCCTTACGTTACGGCCGCGGGCAATACTGCGAAACCTTTCGGGATCAACAGCGAAGGGCTGAAGCGGCGAGGGTTCGATGCTAAAACGATGGCGGCCATCAAGAAAGCCTACAAGACACTGTACCGATCGGGGCTCACGCTGAAGGAGGCGCGCAAGAAAATCGCGGCCCAGGCGGCGACCCAACCCGAGCTGCAAGTGCTGGTCGAATTCCTGGATCATTCGCAGCGCGGCATCATCCGCTAGCCTCGTGGACCGCCAGCCGATCGTCGTGGGAGTAGTGGCCGGGGAGGCTTCCGGGGACTTTCTTGGGGCCTACCTGATAGGCGCGCTGCGCGATCGCATTCCGGCCCTGCAATTCGTCGGCATCGGCGGCCCGAAAATGCAGGCGGCCGGGCTGGAAGCGTGGTTCCCGATGGAAAAACTCGCCGTGCGCGGCTATGTCGAGGTGCTGCGCCACTTCCTCGGCATTCTCGCGATCCGGCGCAAGCTCGCGCGCCGCCTCATCGCCGCGCGGCCCCAACTCTTCATAGGCATCGACGCGCCCGATTTCAACTTGTCGCTCGAGCGCCGGCTGAAGCGCGCGGGCATTCCGGCCGTCCATTACGTGAGCCCGTCTCTGTGGGCGTGGCGCGGGGGACGCATGCGCTCGATCGCCGCGTCGGTCAGCAAGATGCTGGTGCTGTTTCCGTTCGAGGAGCCGCTGTATAGCGCGGCCGGCGTCCCGGTTGCCTACGTAGGCCACCCGCTTGCGGAGCTGATACAGGAGGAGGACGCGACGGAAGCGACGAGAGAGCAGTTGCGGCTTCATCCCGCAAGCAAGATCCTGGCCCTGCTTCCGGGAAGCCGGCAATCGGAGCTTCGCTACATGGCGCCCACTTTCGTGCAAACCGCAAAGCTGATCGCGGAGCGCCAGCCGGGGGTGCAGTTTCTCGTGCCGCTCGTCAGCCGTGAAACGCGTGCCATTTTCGAAGAAATCGTACACGCGGCCGGGGCGGGCGATTTGCCGCTCACCATTCTTTTCGGCCATGCCCGCGACGCCATTGCCGCATCCGACGTGGTGCTGGTGGCGAGCGGGACCGCGACCCTGGAGGCGGCGCTTTTGCGCAAGCCGATGGTGATCGCCTACAAAATGGCGGAACTCAGCTGGCGGCGCATGTCGAGGATGCGGTACCAGCCTTGGGTGGGACTGCCCAATATCATCGCCGGCGAATTTCTGGTGCCGGAATTCCTGCAGCACGAGGCGACCGCAGAAAACCTTGCGCAGGCGGTGCTGAACTCTCTCAACGACCCGGTGGTGGCGCGAAAGCTGCCGGAGCGTCTCGGTCGGATACACCGGCTCCTGCGCCGGGACGTGGCGGCCCGAACGACCGAGGCCCTCTTGCCGTGGCTGCGGGTCGCCTGATCTGCGGCGTGGATGAGGCCGGGCGCGGGCCGCTCGCCGGTCCGGTCTGTGCAGCGGCGGTGGTGCTTGGTCCCGCTGGCCGTACGATAAAAGGCATCGCCGACTCCAAGTCATTGAGTGTCCGCCGGCGCGAGCGCCTTGCCGCCGCGATCAAGGAAGGGGCGCTCGCCTGGTCGGTGGCTTGGGCGAGCGTCGAAGAGATCGACCGCCTCAACATCCTGCAGGCGAGCTTGCTAGCAATGCGCCGCGCGGTGCAGTCGCTGTCAACCCCGCCCGACGAAGTGCTGGTCGATGGACCGTACTGCCCGCAGCTCTCGGTGCCGACGCGGGCGATCATCAAGGGCGATGCCAAGGTGAAAGCGATCGCTGCGGCGTCCATCCTTGCCAAGACCGAACGCGACGCGGAGATGCGCCGGTTGCACCTGCGCTTTCCGCAGTACGGCCTCGACCGTCACAAAGGTTACCCGACAGCCGCGCACCTGGAAGCCCTGCGCCGGCACGGCGTGTGCGAAATTTACCGCCACAGCTTTCGGCCGGTCAGGCGTTTTTTTACCGGCGAAGCCTGTTCAGCGACGCAGCTTGAGTTCCGCGAGCAGTCGCTGCAATCTCCCTTGCTCGGTGGCCGGCAGAAATAACGCACGGCGCGCGGCAACTGACCGCCGCAGTCGCACGTAATAAGCGGGATCGGCTGCCGCGCGCCGGATCTGCGCGGCGAGCTTTTGTTCGTCCCCCGGCGCGTAATAGCCGGGGTAGGCGCGTCCCAGCATCCCGATATTTCCCGAGATTCTGGAGGCGATGACCGGGACGCCTGCTGCGGCAGCCTCGCAGATGACGTTGGCGCCGCCCTCCATGCGCGAGCTGAGCACGAGCAGGTGGCTGCGCGCAAGCCAGCGCAGCGCTCTCCAGTGCGGCGCACCGCCCAACCAGCGGTAGCGCGGCTCGGCGCGCATCAGGCGCCGAGCTTCGCGCGTCATGTCGGCGGAAAGCGCCTCGCCGAGATGCACGACTTCAAATTTTGGGGAATCGCCGAGATGGGCGAGAGCGCGCGCGGCGCGAAACGGGTCCTTCTCCGTACGGAGATGACCGATCACCGCGACGCGGAATCGGCGCAGAGGCGGCTCATGCTGCACGGAGACCCGTGCTGACTGATAGATCACCCGGGTCTTGCGGCGAAGCCGACGGGGCAATTCGAGCCTGCCCATCTCCTGCAGTACCACGAGCCGGTCGGCGAGCTCCAGGGACACCTGGGCATCCCGGTCGCTGCGGATATCCCGGTACAGGTCGGTTCCGGTCAGCACCACCACGAGCGGCGCACTCGGGAACCGCTCGCGAAACTGAAGAATCGATGCGTGGCTGCGGCGCGCGTGCAGCGCGATCATCAAATCGGCACGGCGGCCGTCCCAGCGGGTCGCTAATCGGACCTTGTGGCCGAGCCCGTTCAGCATCGCGGCCCAGCGCGCTGCGGTGTGCCGGTTCCCGCTGCGCGAGCGTGCACCCGCCGGAGTGATCAGCGCGATTTTCATGCTATGTTCTGGTACGCTTTCCTCGTCCGATATCGTGCACCCGAGCGCCAACACGTTGAACTCGCAGCTGCGGGCCGCAAGACAGCGTACCCGGCTTCTGACTCGGGATCTCGAGGGCCCGCAATTGTTCGGTCCGAAGCTCGCAATCGTCAACCCGGTGCTCTGGGAGCTGGGGCACGTCGCCTGGTTCCAGGAGCGCTGGTGCCTCAGATTGCGTTCCGACGAGTCGCTATCGGACAGCCTGCTCGGGGGCGCGGATGCGCTCTACGATTCAGCCGCGGTCGCCCACGACGTGCGCTGGGACCTGCCGCTGCCGAGTCTGTCGGCCACGCTCGACTACCAGGACCGGGTTCTTGAGCGCGTGCTCGAACGGCTGGAACGCCGGGCCGAGGACCCGTGGTTTCTCTACTTCGTGCAGCTCGTGCTGTTTCACGAGGACATGCACGCCGAGGCTTTTCACTATACACGACAGACGCTCGGTTACGCGAACCCGTTCGATGAGATGTTGCAGCATGGAAAGGGAAGCGAGACCGGCCTCGCGGGTGACGCCGATATTCAGGGCGGTGCGTTCCTGCTCGGTGCCGAAAGGAATTCCGGATTCCATTTCGACAATGAGAAGTGGGCGCACCCGGTCGAAATACAACCCTTTTGCATTTCCCGCACGCCCGTGACGAATGCGCAATTTCTGGATTTCGCCCGCGATGGCGGATACCGGCGCCGCGAGTGGTGGTCTTCCGAGGGCTGGGCCTGGAGGGAAACGGAACGATCCGATGCTCCCTGCTACTGGGTGGAGGAAGGAGGCGAGCGGCTGGCGCGCCGATTCGACAAGCGGGTACCCCTGGACCCCGAGTTGCCCGTAATTCACGTCAACTGGTACGAGGCGGATGCGTACTGCCGATATGCGCGCAGGCGTTTGCCGACCGAGGCCGAATGGGAACTCGCGGCGTCCTTTTCCGGAGAGGGCGGCAAGCGCCGGTTTCCCTGGGGCGATGCGGCCGGGGAAAGCACACGCGCCAATCTGGGCGGGAGCAGTCCGGTTCCGGTGTCGCAGTTCGCGGACGGCGACAGTTTGCGCGGATGCCGTCAAATGCTCGGTAACGTGTGGGAATGGACCTCGAGCACCTTCCAGCCCTATCCCGCCTTTGTGTGTGACCCCTACAAGGAGTATTCCGAGCCTTGGTTCGGCAGCCATAAGGTGCTGCGCGGAGGCGGCTTCAGCACGCCGGCGCGGCTGGTTTCCAATACCTGGAGAAATTTCTACACGCCCGACCGGCGCGATATCTTTGCCGGATTCCGCACATGCGCCCGGGATTGAAATTCATCCATTCGCGCGAAAACCCGCGGTTCAAGGCTTTGATCAGGCTGGCAGGTTCGTCGCGGGAACGCCGCAGGTCCGGCACCACGCTTCTGGAAGGCGAGCGTCTGGTGCGGGCGTACCGGGAAAGCGGCGGGATCGCAGAGACCATCTTTGCGGCCGAGAGCGCGCTCGCCGAACCCGGCATCCGCGCCTTGGTCGAGAGCATGCCCGCGCGGTCCCGCCTGGCGCTGGCGGATCGGCTGGTCGAACGGGTATCGCAGCTCGTCAGCGCCGCCGGCGTGGCCGCGGTGGTGCGTACTCCGGAGCCGGGCCCGCCGCCGCAGGCGCTGTCGACCTGTTTGCTCCTGGAAGACATCCAGGACCCGGGCAACTTGGGATCGATCCTGAGAAGCACCGTGGCGGCAGGTATACCCCATGTCTTTCTTTCCCGAGGCTCGGTGTTTGCGTGGTCCCCAAAGGTGGTCCGCGCCGCAATGGGGGCGCATTTCCTCGTTTCGATCTTCGAGGAAGCCGATCTCGGCAAAATCGCGGGCGGATTCCGCGGCCGCATCGTCGCCATGGAACCGCGCGCCGGCTCCTCGCTTTACGATCTCGACTTGAAAGGGGAGGTAGCCTGGATGTTCGGCAACGAGGGCGCCGGATTGTCGGTGAACGCGCAACGGATCGCCACCGACCGGGTGAGCATTCCGATGCCTGGCGCCGCCGAATCCCTGAACGTGGCGGCGGCCGTCGCGATCTGCCTGTTCGAGCAGGTGCGGCAGCGGAGCAGGGCGTAGCGGAACTCCCGGCGCCGGAGGCAGCCCACGGCGTAAGCCGCCCCGATTTTCAATACGCCCGCCGTTCGAGCTTGAATTCCTGCAGGATCGTCGTCGCAATCTCCTCGATCGACTTGGTGGTCGAGTTGGCCCAGCGTATGCCCTCGCGCTGCATCAGCTTTTCGGCCTGCCGAACTTCGTAGCGGCAGTTCTCCAAGTCGGCGTAGCGGCTGTTCGGCCGCCGCTCGTGGCGGATCTCGCGCAGCCGCTCCGGCGCGATCGACAGGCCGTACAGCTTGTGGCGGTAGCCCTCGAGCGCCTTGGGCAGGCTCATGCGGTCGAAGTCCTCTGGAATGAGGGGGCAGTTCGCGGCGCGGATGCCGAACTGAAGCGACAGGTAGAGACTGGTCGGGGTCTTGCCGCTGCGCGAAACGCCGATGAGGATCACGTCCGCCTTGTTGAGATCCCGGGACGATGCGCCGTCGTCGTGCGCGAGCGCAAAATTGATCGCGTCGATGCGGTGCGTGTACCCCTTCTCGTCCCGTGCGCTGTGCGACCGGCCGATCGTGTGGGTGGACTTGGCGCCGAACTCCGATTCGAGGGGGTCGAGGAAACTCTCGAAGAAATCCAGCACGAAGGCGTCCGCCTTGCGCACGGCGTCGCGTATCTCGGTGTTGACCAGCGTGGTAAAGACGACCGGGCGGACGGTTCCCTGCCTTGCGGCCTCGTTGATCCGGGCTACGCAGGCCTCGGCCTTCGCCACCGAATCGATGAACGGCACGGTCATCTGGTTGAACTCGATGCCGTCGAACTGCGTGAGCAGGCTGTGGCCGAGCACCTCGACCGTGATCCCGGTGCCGTCGGAGACGAAGAACACGGTTCGGCTGCGCTCGGGCATGAAATGGGGGCGGGGCGCGAGAAACGTTGCTGCGCGGGAATTGGGCTGACGGTAAAATAGCCGTTTCAAGAAGATCCTTCAACCGCGGCAAGGGACCCATGGCTTGGCCGAAACACGTGGTGAACTTCGATCAGCTCGGAATGCGCGACATCGAGCGGGTCGGAGGCAAGAACGCGTCTCTGGGCGAGATGATCGGCCAGCTTTCCAGGGCGGGCATCCGGGTCCCGAGCGGTTTCGCCACCACGGCCGACGCGTTCCGTGAATTCCTGGGGCAGGGCGGGCTCGATGCCCGCATCGCGACGCGCTTGAAGGGACTGGACGCCGACGACATCGAGGCGCTCTCCCGATGCGGAACCGAGATCCGCGGCTGGATCGAGGCGACGCCCTTTCCGAAGCAGCTTCAGGCGGAGATCGCCCAGGCGTACCGCGGGCTGACCGGGGGCGACGAGCGCCTGTCGGTGGCGGTGCGTTCCAGCGCCACCGCCGAAGACATGCCGGATGCGTCCTTCGCCGGCCAGCAGGAAACCTGCCTCAATATCCGCGGCCTGGACAACGTGATGGCGGCGCTTAAGCGCGTGTTTGCCTCGCTCTACAACGACCGCGCCATCTCCTATCGCGTCCACAAGGGCTTCGAGCACTCGGCCGTGGCGCTTTCGGCCGGGGTGCAGCGCATGGTGAGGAGCGACCTCGGCGCAAGCGGCGTGATGTTCACGCTCGACACCGAATCCGGCTTCCGCGATGTGGTGTTCATCACCGCTTCATGGGGCCTGGGCGAGATGGTCGTGCAGGGCGCGGTGAACCCCGACGAGTTCTACGTCCACAAGCCGATGCTCCGCGGCGGCAAGTTCCCGGTGATCCGGCGCGGGCTGGGCTCGAAATTGCAGAAAATGGTGTTCGCCGAGCAGGCTCAAGCGGGTCTTTCAGTGAATACGGTGGACGTGACCGAGGCCGACCGCAACCGCTTCTGCCTCGCCGACGAGGACGTCGTGGAGCTCGCGCGCTTCGCGCTGAAGATCGAGGAGCACTACCAGCGGCCCATGGACATCGAGTGGGCGAAGGACGGTTCGGACGGCAGTATCTACATCCTGCAGGCGAGGCCGGAGACGGTGAAATCGCGCAAGTCAGGCGAGGGCCAGGAGCGTTTCAGCCTCAAGCAGAAATCGGAGATCCTCGCCTCGGGTCGCGCGATCGGCCACAAGATCGGGGCGGGCACCGTGCGCGTGATCGGGGACGCCTCCGAGATGGGCCGGGTCAAACCGGGGGACATCATCGTCACCGACATGACCGATCCCAACTGGGAACCGGTGATGAAGCGCGCGGCCGCCATCGTCACCAATCGCGGCGGCCGCACCTGCCACGCCGCGATCATCGCCCGAGAGCTGGGCATTCCCGCCGTGGTCGGCTGCGGCAACGCCACGGCGAAGCTCAAGGACGGCGAAGCGTGCACGGTATCCTGCGCCGAAGGGGACACCGGGAACATCTACCGCGGCATCCTCGAGATCGAAGTCACGTCGCAGGATCACGGCGAGATGCCGAAGTGCCCGGTGAAGATCACCATGAACATCGGCAATCCGCAGCTCGCGTTCGACTTCCAGGCGCTGCCGAACTGGGGCGTGGGGCTCGCGCGCCTGGAATTCGTGATCAACAACATGATCGGCGTGCATCCCAAGGCGGTGATCGAATACCCGGCCCTGCCCGCCGATCTGAAGGGTGAAGTGGAGCGGGCGGCGTACGGCTACCGCGACCCGCGGGCGTTCTTCGTCGAGAAGCTCACCGAGGGGGTCGCCACCATCGCCGCCGCATTCTGGCCGAAGCCGGTGATCGTGCGGCTGTCGGACTTCAAGTCGAACGAATACAAGAAGCTGATAGGGGGGGCTCGCTACGAGCCCGACGAGGAAAATCCGATGCTCGGTTTCCGCGGGGTCTCGCGCTACATTGCCGAGTCGTTTCGCGACTGCTTCGAGATGGAATGCCGGGCGCTGCGGCGAGTGAGGGGCGAGCTCGGTCTCACCAACGTCGAAATCATGGTGCCGTTCGTGCGCACGCTCAAAGAATGCCGCCAGGTGATCGACCTGCTCGCCGCCAATGGCCTGAGGCGCGGCGAGAACGGCCTGCGGCTCATCATGATGTGCGAAGTACCCTCGAATGCGGTGCTCGCCGAGCAGTTCCTCGAGCACTTTGACGGCTTCTCGATCGGTTCGAACGACCTCACGCAGCTCACCCTCGGGCTGGATCGCGACTCGGGGCTGGTCGCAGACGCTTTTGACGAGCGCGATCCTGCGGTGAAGGCGATGCTGCGCCAGGCGATCCAGGCCTGTCGCAAGGCCGGGAAATACGTCGGCATCTGCGGGCAGGGGCCTTCCGATCACCTCGATTTCGCGAAGTGGCTGGTGCAGGAAGGCATAGACAGTCTCTCGCTCAATCCGGACACCGTCGTCGATACCTGGCTGCAACTCTCGCGCGAAGCCGATGCGTTGGTAAAGGCGAAGGTGACCGCGAGCTAGCTAACCGCGCGCCCGCAGCAACCGTTGCTGCTCGCGCTTCCACTCCTTTTCCTTCTCGGCCGCGCGCTTGTCGTGCTGCTTCTTGCCTTTCGCCAATCCGACAGCGATCTTCACGCGTCCGCGCAGATAGTGGAGGTCGAGCGGAACGAGCGTGTATCCGGCGCGCTCGACCTTGCCGATGAGCCTGCGGATTTCCTCGCCGTGGAGCAGGAGCTTGCGCGTGCGGACCGCGTCGGCCTGGACGTGCGTCGATGCCTCGGAGAGCGGACTGATGTGCGCGCCGATCAGGAAGATCTCGCCGTTGCGCACGATGACGTAGGCTTCCTTCAGCTGCGCGCGTCCCGCGCGGATCGCTTTGACCTCCCAGCCCTGCAAGGCGATACCCGCTTCGTAACGCTCTTCGATGAAGTAGTCGTGCTGCGCCTTGCGGTTCTCGACAATCGTCACTGCCGCGCGTTTCCTATAGAATTTTCAATTTTACAACGATGGCACTCGTCAACCGCTCGGCGATCGTCGGCTACAGCGCCGAAAAAATGTATGCGCTGGTCGAGGACATCGAATCCTACCCGCAGTTCCTCGCCTGGTGCGACCGCGCCGAGGTTTCGCTTCGGAAACCCGGACGGACCGTCGCGACACTCCATGTGAATTTTCACGGCCTGCGGCAGAGGTTCACCACCGCAAACGCCAATCAGCCGGGTGCTCGTATTGACATGAAGCTAGTGGCGGGGCCGTTTCGCAGCCTCGACGGCCGGTGGTTATTCACCGCGCTCGAAGGGAACGCCTGCAAAGTCGAGTTCAGCCTGCGCTACCAGTTTGCCAGCCGCCTGCTGGAAAAGGCGCTGGGGCCGGTATTCAATCGTATCGCCGACGGCATGGTCGAATCGTTACGCGCCGTGCAGCGGAAGTCCTGGGTGGCAAATGAACTCGGCGAGGATCTCGATAGAAGTCGTGTATGCTCCGCGATTGCGGCAGATCGTGCGCCGGCTTTCGCTTCCCGCCGGCAGCAGCGTCGCCGACGCGCTCCGCGCGAGCGGGCTTCTCGGTGAATTTCCTGAGATCGAATCGGCCCGAGTGGGAATCTACGGGGAGGTCGTGCGTCCGGATACGCGGCTGCGGGATCGGGATCGGGTCGAGATCTATCGCCCGCTGCAAGCCGATCCGAAGGAAATCAGGCGCACTCGGGCGCGAAAAAATGCGCTTCGGTGAAGGTTAATTACACCACTGGCCAACAAGGCTACGCGCTCGCGCCTTTTCCTGATTGACCTGGTCGTCGTCCAGGTAGGATTTCTCGCCCTTCTCATTGAAGCGGGTAATTCGACCGCCCGCCTCGAGCTGCGCGAGCTGCTCCCGCGCCCTTTGGCAGTTGTCCTCCTTCTGCTTGGCTTCGGCGGTCTTTTCGGCGGCCTTCTTTTGGGCTTCCTGCTGTTCTTGCTGCCGTTTGCGGAATGCCTGCTCCTCTTCGGCGGGCGTCTTTGGCGTTGCAGCTTTCGCTGCGGCGCCCTTCCCGGCGTTGCCCGCGGAAGCCGGAGGCGCCACAGGGACGGTGCGATTGATTGTCGCCGATTTGGAATTGGCCGGGCAGGGGTTCTGCGAATAAACGATCCCGCCGCCGGCTTCCACGCATTTGTAGACCTGCGCGTGAGCGCTGGTGGCGCACAGCAATGCGATGACGGACAGGACGGGTCGGGTCACGACGCTGCTCCCCTGAGAGAATGACGGGGCAACATAGCGGCTTTTAACGCGCCAGTCAAACGCGCGGTGGACAGAAAGCGCATTATTTACCGGAAGTTGCGACCGGCGTATAATCGCCTCTTTGGGTGTGGCAATGCGTCTAGTCCAGAAGGCTCTCACCTTTGACGACGTCCTCCTCGTTCCAGCCCACTCCCGCGTCCTGCCCCGCGACGTCAGCCTGAAGACCCGGCTGACGCGAAACATCGAGCTCAATATCCCTCTCGCCTCGGCGGCGATGGATACCGTCACCGAGTCGCGGCTCGCGATCGCGATCGCGCAGGAAGGCGGCGTCGGCATCGTCCACAAGAATCTCCCGCCGAAGAAGCAGGCCGCCGAAGTCGCGAAAGTCAAGCGCTACGAGTCGGGCGTGCTGCGCGATCCGGTGACCGTTTCGCCCGACATCACGGTGCGCGAGCTCCTCGCGCTTACGCAGCAGTACCGGGTTTCGGGCTTCCCGGTGGTGGAGAAGGGCAAAGTCGTCGGCATGGTCACCAACCGCGATTACCGGTTCGAGACCAACCTCGATGCCCCGGTGCGCGCGATCATGACTCCGCGCGAGCGGCTGATCTACGTGAAGGAGGGCGCAAGCCCCGAGGAGGCGCGCGCGCTCCTGCACAAGCATCGCCTGGAGCGCGTGCTCGTGGTGCGCAACGGCTTCGAGCTGCGCGGGCTCATAACAGTAAAAGACATCCTCAAGTCGAGCGAGCACCCGGAGGCGACCAAGGATCAGCACGGGAAGCTGCGCGTCGGCGCGGCGGTCGGCGTGGGCGAAGGTACCGAGGAGCGAGTCGCGGCGCTCGTCGAGGCAGGCGTGGACGTGATCGTGGTGGATACCGCCCACGGACACTCGCAAAACGTCCTCGATCGGCTGCGCTGGATCAAGCGCAATGCCGGTTCGGCCGAAGTGGTCGGCGGCAACATCGCCACGGCCGATGGCGCAAAGGCGCTCATCGACCACGGCGCCGACGGCGTGAAGGTCGGCATCGGGCCGGGGTCGATCTGCACCACGCGCGTCGTGGCGGGAGTCGGTATTCCGCAAATCACCGCGGTCCAGAACGTCGCCGCGGCGCTCGAGAAGGCGGGCGTGCCGCTCATTGCCGACGGCGGCGTGCGCTTCTCCGGCGATGTCGCCAAGGCGGTCGCCGCGGGCGCCCATGCGGTGATGCTGGGCAGCCTTTTCGCCGGCACGGAGGAATCGCCAGGCGAAATCGAGCTCTTCCAGGGCCGCTCGTACAAGTCCTATCGCGGCATGGGCTCGATCGCGGCGATGCAGCAGGGCGCGGCCGACCGTTATTTCCAGGATTCCTCGGTGCACTCGGACAAGCTCGTTCCCGAAGGGGTCGAAGGCCGGGTGCCCTATAAGGGTCCGGTGGCGCGGGTGATCGAGCAGCTGATGGGAGGTTTGCGCGCGAGCATGGGCTATTGCGGCTGCGAGAGCATCGACGCGATGCGCGCGCGCGCGCAGTTCGTCGAGATTACCGCCGCGGGCATGCGCGAATCGCACGTCCACGACGTCCAGATCGTCAAGGAAGCCCCGAACTACCAGGCCGAGTAGTGCACGACAAGGTCCTCATCCTCGATTTCGGCGCGCAATACTCGCAGCTGATCGCGCGCCGGGTCCGGGAAGCGAAGGTCTACTGCGAGCTGCACCCGTTCGACGTCAGCGGCAGTTTTCTTCGCGAGTTCGCTCCGCGGGGCGTGATCCTCTCGGGCGGTCCCGCCTCCGTATACGAAGATGCGACGCCGAAAGCGCCCGATGCGGTCTTCAAGCTGGGCGTGCCCGTGCTCGGAATCTGCTACGGCATGCAGACGATGGCAGCGCAGCTCGGCGGCCAGGTGGAGAATTCGAAAGTGCGCGAATTCGGTTATGCCGAAGTGCGCGCTCGCGGGCACTCGAAGCTCCTCGAGGGAATACAGGACCGACTCAACGGCGAGAAGCACGGGCTGCTCGATGTCTGGATGAGCCACGGCGACAAGGTCACGGCGCTGCCTCCCGGATTCAAGGTGATCGCCAGCAACGACTCGACGCCGATCGCGGGCATGGCCGACGAATCGCGCGCATTCTACGGAGTGCAGTTCCACCCCGAGGTGACGCACACGCGGCAGGGCGCGGCGATCCTCAGCCGTTTCGTGCACGAGATCTGCGGCTGCGGCAGCGGCAGCGGCTGGAACATGCCCGATTACATCGCCGAGGCGGTGGAGAAAATCTGCGGCGAGGTCGGAAAAGAAGAAGCGCTGCTCGGCCTTTCCGGCGGAGTGGATTCGGCGGTGGCGGCGGCGCTCATCCACCGCGCCATCGGCGATCAGCTTACCTGCGTCTTCGTCGACACGGGCCTGCTGCGGCTGAACGAAGCCGAGCAGGTCATGCAGACCTTCTCGCGCAACCTGGGCGTGAAAGTCGATCTAGTGAACGCCGACGAGCGTTTCCTCGACGCGCTCGCCGGGGTCGCCGACCCGGAGGAGAAGAGAAAGATCATCGGGCGCGAGTTCGTCGAGGTGTTCCAGGCGGAGGCGAAGAAGTTTCCCAAGGTGAAGTGGCTTGCGCAAGGCACCATCTATCCTGACGTGATCGAGTCGGCGGGCGCCAAGACGAAGAAAGCGCAGTCCATCAAGTCGCACCACAACGTGGGCGGCTTGCGGAGATGGTGTTCAGGCACCCGTTCCCGGGGCCGGGTTTGGGGGTGAGGATCCTCGGCGAGGTGAAGCGCGAATACGCGGAGCTGCTGCGACGGGCCGACGCGATCTTCATCGATGAGCTGCGCGCGGCCGACTGGTACGGCAAAGTCGCGCAGGCCTTCGCCGTGTTTCTGCCGGTGAGATCGGTCGGCGTGATGGGCGACGGCCGCACCTACGAATACGTGGTCGCGCTGCGCGCGGTGCAGACCACCGACTTCATGACCGCAGACTGGGCGCCGCTGCCGCACGAGCTGCTCGCCAAGGTCTCCAACCGCATCATCAACGAAGTTCGCGGCGTCAACCGCGTCGTCTACGACGTATCCGGCAAGCCGCCCGCAACCATTGAGTGGGAATGAGCGAGGAACTCGACACCACCTTCATGCGCGACGCCCTGCGGCTGGCCGCCGCAGGAGCAGGGCGGGGCGAGGTGCCGGTGGGCGCGGTGGTAGTCAAAGACGGGGCGATCGTCGGGCGCGGCTTCAACGCACCGATCTCGGGGAAGGATCCGAGCGCCCACGCCGAGATCCGCGCGCTGCGCGAAGCATCCCGAACCCTCGGCAACTACCGACTGGACGACTGCTCGCTCTACGTGACCCTGGAGCCCTGCGCCATGTGCGCGGGCGCCATCATGCACGCGCGGATCGCGAGGCTCGTCTACGGCACCGCCGACCCCAAGACCGGCGCTTGCGGCAGCGTCGTCGATCTTTTTTCGGAAGAGAAGCTCAACCACCACACTCAGGTAGAGCGCGGCGTTCTCGCGGCCGAAGCGGGCCGGCTGCTCTCGGAGTTTTTCGCTACGCGGCGCAATGCCGAGAATTGAAATCTCGATTCCGGAGCAGCGCCTCGCGCTCATCGAGAACGGGCGGGAAGTCCGGCGCTATGCCGTCTCGACCTCGCGCAACGGTCCGGGCGAGCGTCAGGGGAGCTTCTGCACTCCCCGGGGCAGGCACATCGTGCGGGCGAAAATCGGCGCGGGACAGTCCGTAAATACCGTTTTTGTCAGGCGCCGCCCGACCGGGGAGATCTGGACACCGGAGCTCGGCGAGCGCCTTCCGGGAAGAGACTGGATCCTCACGCGAATCCTGTGGCTCTCGGGCTGCGAGCGGGGCCGCAACCGCCTCGGGGAGGTGGACACCATGCGGCGCTACATCTACATCCACGGCAGCCCCGACTCCCTCCAGATGGGCAAGCCCGGCTCGATCGGCTGCATTCGCATGCGCAACGCGGACATCCTCGAGTTGTTCGATTCCGTCGCGCCCTATACGCCGGTCGAGATTTCTGGTTAGCGCCGGTCGATGGCTTGCGTCGATCGGCTGGCGATTGGGGTAAGCTGTCCTTATGCTAAAGTGCGCGCCGGGTGAGGGTTTTTTTTAGGAGTTCACGATGAAGCTGAAAAGCACTTGTATTGCCGTGTCCCTTTTCACCGTGTCGTTACCAGTTATCGCTAACGATATCAACCGGCTCCAGAATCTCAATCAAGGCGAGTTCCGCCTGCTTTCGGAGGACCTCGCCGCCGCGCTGTCGTACAAGCCGCTCATTCCCACGGGGCCGCTCGGAATCACGGGCTTCGACCTGGGCCTCGCGGTCACCGACACGAAGCTCAATAACTCGGGCGTGTTCAACAAGGCAACCAGCGGAAATGTCTCGTCCGCGGGCGAGCTGCCGGTGCCCTCCTTGCGGTTGAATAAAGGGCTGCCGTTCGATGTGGACGTCGGTTTCATGCTGGGCGCGATTCCCGGCAGCAATATCCGCCTTTGGGGCGGCGAGCTGCGTTACGCGTTCGTGCATGGCGACTCCGTGACGCCGGCGATCGGCCTTCGCGGCAGCTATACCAAGCTGACCGGCGTGGACCAGCTCGGTCTTGAGACCAAGGGCGTCGACCTGTCGATTTCCAAGGGCTTTCTCATGTTCACGCCCTACGCCGGCATCGGCAAGGTGTGGACGACGAGCACTCCGAATGGAGTACCTGCCTTCGGCGGGGGCACATTGCAAACGGAATCCTTCTCGCTCAACAAGGTATTCGGAGGTGTCAACCTCAACTTCGGACTCACCAACCTCGTTTTCGAGGCGGATCGCACCGGCAACGCGCATACCTTCGGAGGGAAACTGGGATTCCGGTTCTAAATGTGACTGCACGCATCTTCAGCCCTTGAGCAGGTTGCGGATCTTGAATCCGTCGGGCCGTGTGACCACGCCTTTTTCGGTGAACAGCGCGCTCACCAGTTCGGCCGGCGTGATATCGAACGCGGGATTGGCGACCTGAACGCCTTCGGGCGCCCACTGCACGCCCGCGTAGCCGGTGACTTCGGCGGCGCTACGCTCTTCGATCGGTACTGCGCTCCCGTCCCGGGCGGAGGCGTCGATGCTGGACAAGGGGGCTGCGACATAAAAAGGAATGCGGTGCCGCTCGGCGAGCACGGCAAGCGTATAAGTGCCGATCTTGTTGGCCACGTCCCCGTTTGCGGCGATGCGGTCTGCGCCGACGAGCACGATGTCGATTTTTCCGAGGCGCATCAGGTGCCCGGCCGTGTTGTCGGTTATCAGCGTGACGGAAATTCTCTCCTGGATCATTTCCCAGGCGGTGAGGCGCGCGCCCTGGAGATAGGGGCGGGTCTCGCTCGCGATCACCGAGATGCGTTTGCCCTGATCGCGTGCCGAGCGGATGACCCCGAGCGCCGTGCCGTAGCCGGCCGTGGCCAGGGATCCCGTGTTGCAATGGGTGAGGACGCGCGCCCCGTCTGGAACGAGCGCGGCGCCGGCGCGGCCGATCGCCCGATTGGTCTCGACATCGGTCCGAAAAAGCTCCAGCGCAGCCTCCGCCAGCTTCGTCGCCGCGGCCTTGGGGTCGGCGCGGCTCGAGCCGGCGAGCGCTGCGCGCATGCGATCGAGCGCCCAGAACAGGTTGACCGCCGTCGGCCGGCTGGCTGCGAGCAGCTTGAATGCGGATTCCAGCGCTCTGTCGAATTCGCGCGGCGGACTGTGCTCGTGCCGCCGCGCTTCGAGCGCGATGCCGAAAGCGGCGGCGCAGCCTATCGCAGGCGCGCCGCGCACCGCCATCGAGCGAATCGCCTCCGCAACTTCGGCGGCGCTCGTGCAGGCTACGTACTCGAAGCGGGCCGGAAGCAGACGCTGATCGATCAGCTCGAGGCGCCCATCGCGCCAGCGCAAGGTCTCGACCGCGGGTGAGCTAGATGACGCGTTCATTACCGCCGTCGACCGGGACCTGGGCGCCGGTCGTCTTGGAGAAAAGCGGTCCGCACATCTCCGCCGCGAGCTCAGCCACATCGCGGCTGGTCACCTCGGTCTTGAGCACGTTATTGGTCTTGTATTCTTCCACCGTCATGCCGTACTGCCGGGCGCGCTGCTCGAGCACTTCGTCGGTCCATAATCCCGTGTCGAACACGGCGTTGGGATGCACCGTGTTCACGCGTATTCGGTCCGCGCCCCACTCGAGCGCCGCGATGCGCGCGAGCTGATTCAGCCCCGCTTTTGATGCCGAATAGGCCGAAGCGCCCGGACCCGGCGCGGAAACGTTCTTCGAGCCGATTACCACGACGCGGCCGCCCCGCGGCGCAAGCTTCAAGAAGGGATGGCAGGCTCGCAGCAGCAGGAGGTTGGCGTCGAGGTTGACCGTCATGGCCTTGCGCCACTCTTCGGCGGGAAGTTCCGCGATTCTGCGGCTCGCCGGAAAGACGCCGGCGTTGAGAACGAGCATGTCGATGCCGCCGAGAGCGAGCACCGCCTGGTCCAGGGACGAGCGCACTTGCCGCTCTTCGGTGACATCGCAGCGCAGGCCGACAAAATCGGGGCGGGAGTGGAGCGTTTCGATCCTGGCGTCGAGGTCCAGTCCCACGACTGCCGCCCCGCGGGAAAGAAGAGCGCTCACCATCGCCTTGCCGATGCCCGAGGCCGCGCCGGTCACCAGCGCGGTTTCACCCGCGAACGGGATGGGGTTGCCGCCTTTCTTGAGCTTGGCCTGCTCCAGGTCCCAGTATTCGACATCGAAGATGTCCTTGGCGGGCAGCGCCTGGAATCCGCCGAGCGCCTCCGCGCGCAGAATGACGTCGATGGTGTGGTCGTAGATCTCGGCGACGATCGCGGCGTCCTTGGCGGTTCTGCCGGCCGCGGCGAGCCCGAAGGCCGGATCGAGCACGACGCGCGGTGCAGGATCGAGAATGGCCTTGGGCTCTTTAGCCCGAGGCGCGTGCTCGCCGAAGTAGCGCCGGTAGTCCTCGCAGTAGCGGGCGACATCGGTGCCGAGCATCGGCGTGCGCTTGGTGCGGATCACGTGGTCGGGGGTCGCCGGCCCCTGCTGCGAGACGCGTGCTAGCTCCGGATGCGCCGCGAAGCCGAGGGTGCGCTCGTTCGTCACCGTGCGCAGGATGAGCGGCGCTCCCGCGGCGTCTGAGAGCCGGCGGCGCAGCCCCGCCTGCGCCTCGGCGCCGGGCGCCGAACACGTAGAAGACTTCAGCGCGAGCGACCAGGCGCGTCTGGATTCGAGGTACTTTTCGGAGAGCGTCACGAGCTCGATCATGCGCTCGTAGGACTCGCGAGCGGTTTCGCCGAAGGAAAAAATCCCGTGATTGAGGAGGACCATTCCCATCGTCTCGGACGTCCCGTGGCGCTTGAACTCCCCCGCGCAATACCGGGCGAGTTCGAAGCCCGGCATGAGATAAGGGATGACGACGCAACGCTTGCCGTAGACCTCGCGGACGCGTTTCTCACCGTCTTTCGTGTTGCTCACGGAGAGCACCGCGTCGGCGTGAGTGTGGTCCACGAACTTCTGCGGCATGAGTCCATGCAGGATGGTCTCGATCGAAGGGGCCGGAGCCGAGGCCTTCAGCATATGCGTGACGAGCTGATTCACCATCTCCGGGTCGGACAGAGCCGGCAGCCCGGCCAGTCGCAGCACGTGCGCCAGCCGCACGGGGGAAAACCCCTGAGGCTCGATCGTCTCCAGGTCCCAGCCGCTGCCCTTGACGTAAAGGATCGTCTCTTCCTCGCCGAAGAGGTTTTTCTCGCGGATCTTCACCGAGGTATTGCCGCCGCCGTGCAGCACCAGCGATTTGTCGCGGCCGAGCAGACGCGAAGTGTAGACGCGCGGGCCGAGGTCGCCTTGGAATTGCCTGGCTTCTTCGTCGTTCCAGAGACTCTTCATTGCATGTTCGAGGCTGGTCGGCTTTAACAACAATTATACTGGTCGCGCAATGCCAAAGACGTTCACGATACGCATCTTGGCCTGGTCCGAAGCGCTTGAGCTCGCGCGGCCGGTGCGCGAAAAGGTATTCGTCGAGGAACAGCAGGTGCCCCGTGATCTGGAGTGGGACGAGTGGGATGAGCGCTGCGAGCACGCCCTCGCCTGCGATGCCGAGGGATGCACGATTGGGACTGCGCGCCTTTTGCCCGACGGCAGGATCGGCCGCATGGCGGTGCTTCGCAACTGGCGCGGCCAGGGCGTGGGCACAGCCTTGCTCGAGGCCATGCTCGAACGCGCACGCGCGCGGTCCATGGCCCGAGTCACCCTTCACGCGCAGACCCATGCGGCCGGGTTTTACCGGCGTTTCGGTTTCAGCGAGAGGGGAGAGGAGTTTTGGGAGGCGGGGATTCCCCACGTCGAGATGACGCTCGAGCTTTTTCCGGCAGAACGGTGAAACGATAGCTCACCGTGCCGCTCGTGCTGCCGTCCTCGCGGTAGCTGCGCTCGTGGAACTCGACCTTGCCGTTCACGCCGAAGCTCAACACCGTGGAACAGCGCGTTCCGTAGCCGCCTACCGCGAGAATGCGGATCGCCGAGAGTCTCTCCTCCAGCTCCAGGCTGACGCCGGTGCTGGGGAGTTCATCGTTCTGCGCTTGCCCGGTGTCGTCGAGGAGCTGAAACATCGCCGAGGCATCGAACGCCTTGGAAAGCTCCTTCGCAACCCCTGCCTTGGCTTTCTCGACCTTCGGCCAAGGCGTATCGAGCAGGTGGTTCGACAGGCCGTGAACGCCGGGCTCGACGCGCGTCGCCCGCCCGCCGCGGTTGGAGAAAAAAAACATCGACTCGGCGTCCCCGACAACAAGGCTGAAGCCGTTGTAGTCCGCGGCGCGCTTTTCCACTTTCCGCGTGTATTCCTCCGGCGCCGCCTTGCCGATAAGAAATTCGCTCACGAGGGCGCCGCGCGACGGGGCGCTCGGTTTTTTGTCGGCCGGGTTGCGGTAATTCGTCAGCGCGGCGAAGCGCCCCTGCGGCGTTATTCCAAGCCAGGTGCCCCCGGCTTCGAGATCCCGCCCTCCGAGCACGCTCGGGTGGTCGTCCCAGAAAGCGGCGGGCGCGCTCGGGCGCCCGAAATACTCGTCGCGATTTGCGGCGACCATCAGCCGATAGCGAGGGTGCGCGCGCCAGGCGAACACGATCAGGCACATGCCGTCAGAAGCTCCGAAAGATCTCCCGTTTGCGCGACGAGCCGGGTGCGAGCAGGGCGGCGAGGCCGTGGCGCTCTACCAACTCCGCCAGCTCGGCCTCAAATCGCTCGGCGCTGGCGACGTTCTCGTAGATTTCCATCCAGGTGGTCTCGTCGTCGCGGCGCCGGAGCAGCCGCCCGCTGATGCCGGTCATGTCGGAGAGGTCCTTCTGGATGACATCGACTGTCGCGCGGGCGCGCTTGGCGTTTTCCGCGGGCACGCGATAGTAGATGTAGTAGCTGAGTTTCATGCGACCGGGTAGGGCAGGGGCAGGAAGCGCAGCGCCGGTCCGTCCAGTGATTTCAGATGCACGGTGGAGTTTCTACGGCTGGCGATCTGCACGACCGCAAGCGCGTCGTGACCTCCATCGGGCGAAGCTTCGGCGTTCACGATCATGCCGTTCGCCTGGTTTCCCAGGTCTTCGCTGTAGAGATCATCTCCCGCGGCGGCCTCCGCCGCGACATTGGCGAGGAACATGCGCCGCTTCGGCTTGCCGAGATGCTGCATGCGCGCGACGATTTCCTGCCCCGTGTAACAGCCCTTGCTGAAGCTTATCCCGCCCAGCAAATCGAGGTTTGCCATCTGCGGTACGAACCGGTCCTGCGTTGCAGCGGTGATGAGCGGCACTCCGCTGCGGAGGTCGAGCCAGCGCCAGACGCTCGCTTCCACGGCTTTCAGACCGTCGGCGAGTTGCTCGCGCAGCGGCGCGGCGCTCGGGGCTGCGAGAGCAAGAAAAAATCTCCCGTCATTCAGCTTGATGCTCGTGCCGACGCCGGTCTGGCCTCGCACCTCGTTGAGTGCCGCGGGCAATTCCGAAAAAATCCCGCGGAGCGTGGCCGCGGCGCGAGCGCCGGCGACCCCGAAGAGCACAAGCGACTCCGACGCGTCGGTGATCTTGACCTTGGAGCGCAGCACGAACATCGAAATGCGCTTGCGCACGGCGGGCAGGATATCCCGCGAAAGCGCCATGAGAAAACCCGTCTCCTCCCGCCAAAGGAGAAAACTCGCGAGCATCCTGCCTTGAGGTGAACAGTAAGCGCCGTAGCTGCCCGCTCCGAGCCCGACGGCGGCCACGTCGCAAGTCAACTGACCCTGCAAAAAGGCCTGCGCATCCTCGCCGCTGAACGCAAGGACCCCGAGATGCGTCAGAGGCGCAAGGATACTGCCGGAACGCGCGGCGACGAATTGCGATTTCAAATCGCTCTCGGCTTGGCTATGCTGCAACAACATATTCATCTACCTAAGCTCCGATATACCGCGAGTTGAGCGGTTGATCCGCTCCAACTCGCGGAGTTAAGCCGGCAGCCAAGTACTCTTGCTCGGCTGTCCCGTTTAACAGTTATTATACGAGCATCGTCAATCCGTCCCGCTCGACGTTTTCGACCGGATTTCAATGCTGCGTCGCCTTAAGCCCTTGCTCCTGCTTGCCGCCGCCGCCGCGCTCGGGTTTTGCGCATGGGTGGTGTGGTTCGCGGTCACGCCGCTCGAGCTTGCTTCGCCAGCGGTGGAATTCTCGATCCGCCCCGGCAGCACGCTGCGCGGTACAACGCGCCAGATCATCGATGCCGGTGTGCCGATGTCCGAATGGCAGTTCAATCTGCTCGCGCGGGCCAATGGCGCCAGCACGAGCGTCAAAGCGGGAAGTTATCAGGTACCGACCGGGACCACGCCGCTGCAGATTCTGCGCAAGATCACGCGCGGCGAATTCGCGCAAGCGGAAATCCTGTTTGTGGAGGGCTGGACTTTTCGCCAAATGCGCGACGCGATCAATGCGCATGCCGACCTGAAGCACGATTCGCAGAACCTGTCAGATGCCGAGATCATGGCGAAACTCGGCGCTCCCGATGCATTTCCGGAAGGGATGTTCTTTCCGGATACCTACGTGTTTGCCAAGGGCGCGGGCGATCTCGCCGTTTTTGCGCGTGCCTATCGCGCGATGCAGAAGCAGCTGCAATCGGCCTGGTCGCAGCGCGCGGTCGACCTTCCTGTTTCCGACCCTTATGAAGCCTTGATCCTCGCCTCGATCGTGGAAAAGGAAACCGGCCAGGCGACCGATCGGGCCAAGGTCGCAGGGGTGTTTGCGAACCGCCTGCGCCTGGGGATGAGGCTGGAAACGGACCCGTCGGTGATCTACGGCATGGGCGAACAGTTCGACGGAAATCTCCGAAGGAAAGACCTCGTGACCGACAACCCATTCAACACCTATACACGGCGCGGCCTGCCGCCTCATCCTATTGCGATGCCGGGTTTCGCCTCGATCACCGCGGTGATGCATCCGGAAAAGACCGACGCGTTGTACTTCGTCGCGCGCGGAGACGGGTCGAGCGAGTTCTCGCGCACGCTAGCCGAGCACAACCGCGCGGTCGCCAAATACCAGCTGCCCGGTTCGCGCCGGCGGCCGAGATCATGAGCCGCGGCAAGTTCATCACGCTGGAGGGCATCGACGGCGCCGGCAAGAGCACTCACCTCGCCGTGATCGCCGATTTCCTGCGCCGGCGCGGCAGGGATGTCCTGGTGACGCGCGAGCCGGGAGGTACGCCACTCGGTGAAAAGCTGCGCGAACATTTGCTCTCGCAACCGATGCATGTAGAGACCGAAACCCTGCTGATGTTTGCGGCGCGCCGCGAGCACATCGCCCAGGTCATCCTTCCTGCGCTCTCGGCGGGGCGCTGGGTGCTCTCGGACCGCTTTACCGATGCCACCTACGCGTACCAGGGCGGCGGCAGGGGCATGGCGAGGGACAAGATCGCCCTTCTCGAACGCTGGGTCCAGGAGGGGCTTCAGCCCGATCTGACCTTGATATTCGACGTGCCGGTCGAAGTCGCGAACAGCCGGCTGCCGAAAGAGCGACGGCCTGACCGGTTTGAGCGGGAGCCCCCGGATTTTTTCAAGCGGGTCCGGGCGGAATATCTCGAACGCGCTGCCGCGGACCCGCGCCGCGCGCGGATCATCGACGGCGCCAGCGCTCTGCGCGAAGTTAAGAAAGAGGTTGAGGATATTATTTCAATAATCTGTTAAACATGATATTTACATGGAACAATCTGGCGTGGAAGGAATGGGGTCGCATTCAGGGGAGACTCCCGCACGCTGTCTTGATAACGGCCGGGGAGGGGATGGGCGCATTCGAGTTCGCGCAAGAGGTCGCGCAAGCAGCACTCTGCGAGCGTCCCCAGACCGACCTGAGAGCTTGCGGCGCTTGCCCCGCCTGCCATTGGTTTGCCCAGGGCAACCACCCGGACTACCGCCTTCTCGTGCCTGAGAGCATGGCACCGGAGTCCGAGGGGGAAGGGGAGCCGGCAAGAAAGGAAAAAGGCAGCGAGCAGATCCGGATCGAACAGGTCCGCGTGCTGTTTGATTTTCTCGCGGTCGGTACGCACCGCGCGGGGCTGCGCGTGATCCTGATCTACCCGGCAGAAGCGATGAACGTGAACACGCAAAACGCCTTGCTCAAGAACCTGGAGGAGCCGCCTCTGGCCACATTGTTTTTGCTGGCCGGCACTCGGCCCGACCGGTTGCTCGCCACGGTGCGCAGCCGTTGTTTGAAATTCGCGCTTCCGCCTCCGGACGCCGTGCTGGCGTCGAAGTGGCTCGAGGAGCAGGGTGTGGCGCGGCCCGAGGCCGCGCTCGCGGGCGCCGGAGGAGCGCCGCTTTCGGCATTGAAGCTTGCGGAAAGCGAAGCCGAGCGCAAGCGCTTTCTTGAAGGGCTGCAGAATCCGCGGTTCGATCCGATTTTCCTCGCCGAGCAGCACCAGCGGGTTCCGCCGGAGGATCTGGTGGCCTGGCTCCAGCGTTGGTGCTACGACCTGCTGCTCGCCCGCGTGGCGGGTCGTGTACGGTACCACGTGGATGACAAGCAGGCGATCGCCGACGCTTCGCGTACCTGTGAGGGCGCCGATATCGCCGCCTACCTGCGGGGGCTGGCGCGTGCGCGGGGCCTGGCGCAGCACCCGCTCAACGCCAAGCTGTTCGTGGAGGACCTGCTTCTGAAATATCGAAAGCTGTTCGTCTAGCCGACCGTGTCAGCAGAACCGCGAGCGCCCGATCCGCCCCGGCTTGTCGACTCGCACTGCCATCTCGATTTTCCGGATTTCGACGGCAGGATTGACGCCATACGCGAGGAGATGCGCGAGCACGGCGTCACGCACGCCTTATGCATCAGCACCAGCTTGCCCGGCGTGCCGAAGGTGCTGGGTCTTGCCGAGACTTACGACAATTTTTTCGCGAGCGTGGGGGTACACCCGGACCAAGAAGACCGCTCGCAGGTGGACGCCGCGCAGCTGGTCGAATTGGCGCGGCACCCACGCGTGGTCGCCATCGGCGAGACCGGGTTGGATTATCACCGCGTGAGCGGGGATCTGGAATGGCAGCGGCAGCGCTTCCGCACCCATATCCGCGCCGCACGGCAGTGCCGCAAACCGTTGGTTATCCACACGCGGCAGGCAGCCGAGGACACCCTGCGGATCATGCGTGAGGAAGGCGCCGCTGAAGTCGGGGGAGTGCTGCACTGCTTCACTGAAACCCAGGAGACGGCCGACGCCGCGCTCCGGATGGGATTCCATATCTCCTTTTCCGGTATCGTCACATTCAAGAACGCCGGAGCCTTGAAGGACGTGGCGCGCGGGGTGCCGCTTGAACGCCTTCTCGTCGAAACGGACTCGCCCTACCTCGCTCCGGTGCCGCACCGGGGCCAGACCAATCGGCCCGCCCTGGTCCGGCAGGTGGCCGAGGAGGTGGCGCGCCTGCGGGGAATGCCCTTCGAGCAGCTGGCTGCGGCCACCGCAGAAAATTTCTTCCGGCTCTTTAGCGATGCTCAATCCTAGAAATAGCTTTAGGTGAGGCTCTTAACCAGCTATCCCTAAGATGTAATAACTGATGGGTGTTAGCTAAGAGATAATTTAACATAATACACATATGCGACAAAGCGCTTACGCAGAAGTCAGGCGTGGCGGAAATGGAGCATGATTACGATTCGAAGGTCTATCTGCCGCCAGCCTGGATCCGCGCCGCAAGGAGTTGGGCCAGGCCCGGATCCAGTTTTTTCAGTTCTTCCAGCGCAGCCTGGGCCTGCTTACGGTCCCCGGTCTGAGCATAGACGTTCCCCACTCCGTACCAGGCGGGCGCGTACTGGGGCTCGATTTGGAGTGCCTCGCGGTAGGCGCCGATCGCCCGGTCGGGTCGCCTGACGTCCCGGTAAGCCTCCCCGAGCAGGAACAATGTGATGTGCCGGGACGCCCGGCTCATCGTGCTGGCGCGCTCCAACGTCTGGACCGCCCGCCCGGCCTGCCCGGAGAGGCGCTGGGTCTCGCCGAGCAGGTTCCAGGCGTCCGTATCTTCCGGACTGCGCTGCGTGGCGCGGTTCAGGATGTCGATGGCCCTAGGGTAATCGCCGCCTGCAAGCCAAGCATAGCCCGAGACGATCCACCAGTCGGGCCGTTCCGGCTCGAGCCGCTGCTTTTCCTGCGCAAAGCGCAGCAACCCGGACCAGTCCCGCTTGCGCTCGAGTTCGGCGATCCGCTTCCGCTCTTCGTAGTTGTTTGCGCGAACGGCAAGAGGAGATCCCAGAAGCGGGCTGGTGGGGAACATGCTCTCCTCCGGCGCGAGCATCGAACTGCAGCCGGCAAAGTAAACGCAGGCCGCGAACGCCGCGGCGAGAATCGCGGAGCGGGATTCAGACCTTGTTTTGATAGACGTAGGCCTGCTGTTTTACGTTCGACTCTTCGGCGCGCTTGAGCGCCTCGGGATCGGGCTTCTTGTCCCACCACATGGCCCGTCCCTTCTTCTGTTCCTCGACGATGTGCGGGTTTTCCCGGAGCAGCTCCCGGATCATCTTGGTAATGTCGGATTCGTAATATTTCCGCGCCATGCCTGAAATTATACGCTGGCCGGGCTGCCGGTCCGCCCTGGCAGGGCCCCCGCTTGCTAAACGGCGCCGAATACTGTATATAAATACAGGTAGGAGGCTCTATGACCGAAGAACTTACCCCCAAGCAGCAGAGAATCCTCAACTTTGTCCGCAAGGCCATCGAAAAAACCGGGTTTCCGCCCACCCGCGCAGAGATCGCAAAGGCGTTCCGCTACAGCTCACCCAACGCCGCCGAGGACCATCTGCGTACGCTCGAGAGAAAAGGCGTAATCGAGCTGACCCCGGGCGCCTCGCGCGGCATCCGCCTCGCCGAGGGCCTCGGGCTGCCGCTCATCGGCCGTGTCGCCGCGGGCAGCCCACTCCTCGCCGAGGAGCATGTCGAGCGGCGTTGCCAGGTCGATCCGGCCCTGTTCCAGCCGCGCGCGGACTACCTGCTGAAAGTGCGCGGCATGAGCATGCGCGACGCCGGCATTCTCGACGGCGATCTGCTCGCCGTGCACCGCACGCGCGAGGCGCGCTCGGGCCAGATCGTGGTCGCGCGCGTGCACGACGAGGTCACGGTGAAGCGCCTGCGCCGCCGCGGCAACGCCGTCGAGCTGCTCCCCGAGAACCCCGAGTTCAAAACTATCGTCGTCGATGCGCGCGAGGAGGACTTCGCCATCGAAGGCATCGGCGTCGGCGTGATCCGACGTCCTCTATGACTCTGTAAGAGCCCTCCCCTTCGAGGGGAGGTTGTTTCTTGTTCCGTGAGCGCTGATATCCCGTCTCTTGCCGCGCTGCTCGACCGCCCCGACATCTGGCGCGGCGGCAGTTTGAGCCGGGCCGGCACGCCGGCGGTCCCGAGTGGATTTCCCGGGCTCGACGCCGAGCTTCCCGGCGCCGGCTGGCCGGCCGGGGCGCTGACCGAAATATTTCCCGCGCACGCGGGCATCGGCGAGCTGCGCCTGCTCGGCCCGGCGCTTGCGGCGCTGTCGAAACGGGGATTGCGGCTCGCCTGGATCGCGCCGCCTTATCTGCCCTACGTGCCGGCGCTCGCCGCGGCGGGGATCGATGCCGCCGGGCTCATCATCGTGCGCACCACTTCGGCGAAAGAGACGCTTTGGGCAGCCGAACAGGCGCTTGCCTCGAACGCCTGCGGCGCGGTGCTCGCCTGGCCGCAGGTGGCGAGATATGCCGAATTGCGGCGGCTGCAAATTGCCGCAGAAAGCGGGCGGGCGCCGGCCTTTCTGTTTCGGCTTCCCGAGACTGCCAGTGAAGCTTCCCCCGCCGCGCTGCGGATTACGCTCGGCACCGCTGAAGGCGGCTTGGCGGTGCGCGTGCTCAGACGACGCGGCGCTCCCCTCGCCTCTCCCATCCTGCTGCCGGCGATACCGCCCGCCGTGCGCAGCTCCAACCGCCATGTGGATCGCCATCCGGCTCCTGCAACTGCCGCTCGAAATCTTCCTGCGCGGCTCGTCCACGCCTGAGCCTTTCGCGGTCGAGGAGCAGCACCGCGTTTTCGCCTGCAACCCCAAGGCCTCAGGGCACGGCATAAGCGCAGGAATGGCGGTTCCGGCGGCGCTCGCCCTGGCGCCGCGGCTGCGCCTCGTGGCGCGTGACCCTGAGGCGGAAACCGAGGCACTGCTCGGCGTGGCCGGCTGGGCTGTGCAATTCACGCCAAGCGTGGCGATCGAATTTCCCGATGCTTTGCTGCTCGAGATCTCGGGCAGCCTGAAATTGTTCGGCGGCCTCGAATCGCTCCTCCAACGCCTGCGCCAGGGGTTGGCAGAAATGGGCTGGAGCTTCGTGCTCGCGGGCGCCCCCACGCCGCGGGCGGCTTTCTGGCTCGCCCTTGCCGGAGAGCGGAAGTTCATCGGCTCCGCGACAGAGTTCGAATCGGTGCTGGTCACGCTGCCCGTGGAAGTTTTGCGCTGCAACGATGAAACGCTGGCGGCGTTCGAGGCGATCGGCGTCCGCACGCTGGGCGAGCTGCGCGCGCTGCCGCGCGAAGGCGTGGCGCGGCGCTTCGGGCAGGGACCGCTGGCCGAGCTGGACCGCGCGCTCGGGCGGCTTTCCGATCCGCGGAATTTTTTCGTCCCGCCGGCCCGGTTCGTGGCGGCGATCGAGCTTCCCGCCGAAGTCACCCAGGCCGAAGCGCTGCTCTTCGCCGCGAGGCGGCTGATCGTGCAGCTCGTCGGATTTCTCGCCGCGCGCTCGGGCGGCGTGCAGCGCTTCGTCCTCAGGCTCGGGCACCGCAGCAAGGCCGCCACCGAGATCGCAATCGGTCTCGTTGCGCCTTCGCGCGATACCGAGCATTTCACGCTGCTTCTGCGCGAGCGGTTTTCCAACCTCGCGTTCGCCGAGCCGGTGCGCAAAATCGGGCTACGGGCCGACGACGTGGTACCGCTTCCCGGTCGCAATCTCGGGCTGCTGCTCGAGCCGCCGCTGGGCCAGTGGGAGCACCTGGTCGAGCGCTTGCGCTCGCGGCTTGGAGCCGACGCCGTATACGGGTTTGTCCGTCGGGCCGAGCACCGTCCCGAGCGCGCCGTCGCCGCCGCCGGGTTGGGCGCAGAGCAATCTCAGATCGATTTTGGCGAACGCCCTTTCTGGCTGCTCGACCGTCCAAAGCAGCTCCGGGAAATCAGCGCGGTGCCGCATTATGAAGGACCGCTTGATCTGCTTGCCGGTCCCGAGCGTATCGAGTCCGGCTGGTGGGACGGGGACGACGTCGCCCGCGACTACTTCATCGCCCGGACGCAGAACGAATCGCTCGTGTGGATCTATCGCGAGCGCCGCGGCGAAAATGGGTGGTACCTGCATGGCATTTTTGCGTAGCTCCATGTATTCCCCTCTTCCCCTCTACGCCGAGCTGCATTGCCTCTCGAACTTCAGCTTTCTGCGCGGCGCTTCGCACCCCGAAGAGCTGGCATGCCGCGCCGCCGCACTCGGCTATTCGGCGCTCGCCGTCACCGACGAATGCTCGCTCGCCGGCGCCGTGCGGGCGCATGTCGCGGCGAAGGACGCGGGTTTGCCTCTGGTCATCGGCTCGGAAATACGACTGAAGGATGGTCCGAAGCTGGTGCTGCTCGCTGCTGACCGCGAAGGCTATGGCAATCTCTGCGAGTTCATCACCCGCGGCCGGCGCAGGGGCAAGAAAGGAAGTTATTCCCTCGGATGGGAGGATCTCGACAGCGGGTTGCCGGGTTGCCTGGCGCTGCTTACCCTCCCTCACGCCCGCCCTCCTCTTGAGGAAGAAGAACATGCGCGTTCGGTGGCCGAGCGCTTCGCCGGCCGTGCCTGGATCGCGGCGGAGCTGTTGTGCGGACCGGACGACCGCTCCCGCCTCGCGGCCCTGCGCGAGCTGGGCGCCCGCTTTGGCCTTCCGCTCGTCGCCGCGGGTGACGTGCACATGCACCTACGCTCGCGCAGGCGACTGCAGGACACGCTCACCGCGATCCGCCTGCGCATGCCGGTGCAAGCATGCGGCCACGCGCTCTACTCGAACGCAGAGCGGCATCTGCGGCTGCGCATGCGCCTCGCTCAGATCTATCCGTCCGAACTGCTCGCGGAGACCGTGCGCATCGCCGAGCGCTGCGATTTCTCCCTGGACGAGCTGCGCTACGAATATCCCGAGGAGCTCGTGCCCGAGGGAGAAACCCCCGCGAGCCATCTGCGCAAGCTCACTGAAACGGGATTGCAGCGGCGCTTTCCGGGCGGCGTTCCCGCCGACGTACGCAAGCTGATCGAGCACGAGCTGGCGCTCATCGCCGAGCTGCGCTACGAGCCCTTTTTCCTCACCGTCTGCGACGTGGTCGAGTTCGCGCGCGAAAAAAAGATTCTCTGCCAAGGGCGCGGCTCGGCGGCGAATTCCGCCGTCTGCTACGCGCTCGGCGTCACCGAAGTGGACCCGGTGCGGATGAACATGCTGTTCGAGCGCTTCGTCTCGAAGGAGCGCCACGAGCCGCCTGACATCGACGTCGACTTCGAGCACCAGCGGCGTGAGGAAGTCATCCAGTACGTCTACGGGAAATACGGCCGCGACCGCGCGGCGATCGCCGCGACCGTCATCCACTACCGGCCTCGCAGCGCGCTGCGCGACGTGGGCAAGGCGCTCGGCCTGGAGCTGGATCAAATGGACCGACTGAGCAAGAACCTCGCCTGGTGGGACGACCACAGAGCGCTGTCTCAGCGACTGCGCGAGGCGGGACTCGACCCCGCTAGTCCGGTCATCCGGCATCTCATGGCGCTCGCCGACACGCTCATCGGCTTTCCGCGCCACCTGTCGCAGCACGTCGGCGGGTTCGTCATCTCGCGCGGGCCGCTCGAGCGCCTCGTGCCGATCGAGAACGCCGCGATGGAAAAGCGCAGCGTCATCGAATGGGACAAGGACGATCTGGATGCGCTCGGGCTGCTGAAAGTCGACGTGCTCGCCCTCGGCATGCTCTCCGCCGTGCGCCGCGCGCTCGAGCTGATCGGCGCCTGGCGCGGCAAGCCCTTCGCCCTCGCCGACATTCCGGCGGAAGACCCGCAGGTGTACGAGATGATCCGGCACGGGGACACCGTCGGCGTGTTCCAGATCGAGTCACGGGCGCAGATGAGCATGCTGCCGCGGCTGAGGCCCGAGCATTTCTACGACTTGGTGATCGAGATCGCAATCGTGCGTCCGGGGCCGATTCAGGGCGACATGGTGCATCCTTACTTGCGCCGGCGTCAGGGGCTGGAGTCCGTCGAGTATCCCAGCGAGGCGGTGAAGTCGGTGCTCGAGCGCACGCTCGGCGTGCCGATCTTCCAGGAGCAGGTGATGCAACTTGCCGTCGTCGCCGCCGGTTTCACGCCAGGCGAGGCCGACCGACTGCGCCGCGCGATGGCATCCTGGCGACGCAAAGGCGGGCTTGAACCCTTCAGGGAAAAGCTCATGGAAGGCATGCGTCGTAATGGTTACCCGCCGCAGTTCGCCGAGCGCATCTACCACCAGGTTCTCGGCTTCGGCGAATACGGCTTTCCGGAATCGCACTCGGCGAGCTTTGCCTTGATCGCTTACGACTCGGCTTGGCTCAAGCGCCACCATCCCGCAGCGTTTCTCGCCGCGCTCATCAACAGCCAGCCGATGGGTTTCTACACGCCTTCACAGCTTGTGCAGGATGCACGCCGGCACGGTGTCGAGGTACGGTCGATAGACGCGATTCACAGCGAGCGGGATTGCAGCCTGGAGCCTGGTGCCGATGGAAATCCAGCCGTCCGACTGGGTTTCTGCCTGGTTCGGGGTCTGTCGCAACCAGGCGCCGAGCGCATCGTCGCGGCACGGCGCACGCAACCGTTCGAGAGCGTCGAGGATCTGGCTCACCGTGCCGCGCTCAACCGCCATGACCTGAAATGCCTGGCCGCCGCCGGGGCGTTCGAAGCGCTCGCCGGTCACCGCCGCCGCGCTTACTGGCAGGTCGTCGGAATCGAAACCGGCGCGCATATCCTGCGCGATGCGCCGGTTGCCGAAGCTTCGCCCGCCCTTGCCGCCCCGACCGAAGGCGAGAATCTCGTCGCCGACTATGCGAGCGTGGGCCTCACGCTCGGTCGCCATCCGCTCGCGCTGCTGCGTCAGCGCCTTGAGCGCATGCGCTTTGCTTCCTCCGAGGAAATCCGATTGCTGCCCAGCGGCAGCCCGGTCCGCGTTGCCGGCATCGTCACCGGCCGCCAGCGCCCGGGCACTGCCTCGGGAACCGTGTTCGTCACGCTCGAGGACGAGACCGGCTGCGTCAACGTCATCGTCTGGCCCCATCTCATCGAGCGCCAGCGGCGCGAACTGCTCGGCTCGAAGCTGATGGGAGTCGAAGGAACGCTGGAACGCGAGGGCGAGGTAGTGCATCTCATCGCCCGGCGGCTGATCGACCACAGCGCCCTGCTGGGGCGGTTGGAGGTTGAATCGCGGGACTTCCGCTGAGCAGCTGGCTACGAGCCTACGCCTCGCGATACATGTAGTCGCGCGTGAGCGGCAGCGGATTCACCGCGCTGCCTTCCTTGCGCGCGAGCACTTGGTAGATATTCATCCACTCGTGCGCGAAGCCGTGGGCGCAGCCGGCGACATAGACCTGCCAGATGCGGTAGCGCTTTTCTCCCGCCGCGGCGACGGCGCGCTCGCGGCTCCGCTCGAGGCGCTTCGCCCACTCGAGGCAGGTGCGGGCGTAATGGCGTCGCAGCGACTCGACGTCGGCGACTTCGAGGCCCGCGCGGGCCATCTCCCGTAGCACCAGCGACAGGTGCGGCAGCTCGCCGTGTGGAAACACGTAGTGCTCGATGAATTCCCCCGCCCCCATCCCCACCCAGCGGCTGTCCGGATCGGCCGACGTGATGCCGTGATTCATCACCAGGCCGCCGTCTGCGAGCAGCGAGCGGATTTTCGCAAAATAGGTTCGCAGGTTGCGCAGCCCCACGTGCTCGAACATGCCCACGCTCGCGATCTTGTCGAACGCGCCTTCGCCCGGAACGTCGCGGTAGTCCTGGAGCCGCACCTCGCAGCGCCCCTGGAGCCCTTCTTCCTCGATCCGTCCCAGGACGAAGTCGTGCTGATTGCGGCTGAGCGTGACGCCCGTTGCGCGCGCCCCGTATTTTTTCGCCGCGCGCAGGATGAGCGCGCCCCAGCCGCAACCGATGTCGAGAAAGCGCTCGCCCGGCTTGAGCATCAGCTTGCCCAGGATATGGTCGAGCTTCTGCTCCTGTGCGATCTCGAGGGAATCGTCCTCGGCGCGGAAGTAGGCGCAGGAGTAGACCATGTTCCGGTCGAGCCACAGCGAGTAGAAGTCGTTGGAGACGTCGTAGTGGTACTGGATCGCTTCGCGGTCGCGCTTCCTGCTGTGATATGCGAAACGCCGCAGGCCTCTGCGCCCGCGGGCGGCCGCGTTGCGCGCAAGGCTCTCGGCGACGCGCAAGACTTCCTGGATCGGCCCCTCGACGCCCAGGTATCCCTCGACGTACGCCTGGCCGAGCTTCATGAGATCGGGTGAAATCAGAAAGCGCAGCGCCGAAGGGCGCGGCACGCTGATTTTCACGGTGGGGCGGACCGCAAGATCGAACGCGCGGCCGTTCCACAGCTCAAGGCGCAGCGGAATGGATGCGGACTGCTTGAGCTTTTCGATCAACCGTTCGAGGCGTCGCTCGAGAAACATGCGGTTCCTCCCGAAGCGGCCCCTATGATAACACCGCGCCCGGAGTGACCCGAGCGCAGGCACAGGTGCCAAGCCCGGGCAGACTGGTTAGAATCGCCGTTCAAGTCTTCCGGAGGAAGAACAAGAAGTAACGGCGTTTCAATCGACCCCCGCGCCACGACGACGTGCCGCGGGGGTTTGCTTTCGCAGCCGATCTCGATGCCCTGACTGGGGCCAGGCATGGACACGCTCATTCCGTCGATCATCAGCGTTGCCTTTCACGGCGCCGCTTTCGGCATGATCCTTTACGTGATCTCGGTCGGGCTGTCGGTGACCTTGGGCCTGATGGGATTCGCGAACCTCGCCCACGGGGTGTTCGCCATGGCGGGCGGCTACGTGCTCACCACGGCGATTTCGCGTTTCGGCGCGCCCTTCCCGCTCGCGCTGGCGCTCGCCTTTGTTCTGGTCGCCGCCGGCAGCGTGATCCTCGAGCGGCTGCTCTACTCCAGGCTTTACACGGCAAGCGATCTGGAGCAGGTCCTGTTCACCATCGGCCTGATTTTCATCGCTGTGGCGGTCGCGCGATTCATCTACGGCACGCTGCAGCAGCCGGTCGTGCTGCCCGATTACCTGAAGGGGCAGTTCGCCCTGCTCGGACGCGATTTCCCGACTTACCGCGTTTTCATCATCGTGTTCAGCGCGGTCATGGTCGGCCTATTGTGGTTCGGCGTGGAGCGCACGCGCTGGGGCGCGATGGTGCGCGCCACGGTGGACAACCGCGCCATGGCGCAGTCGATCGGGATCAACACCCGGCGCCTGTTCACGTTGACTTTCGCGCTCGGGAGCGGTCTTGCGGGCCTGGGCGGCGCGCTCGGCGCAGAAATCATCGCGGTGCAGCCCACCTACCCGTTCGAGAATCTCGTATACTTTCTGGTCGTGGTCTCGGTCGGCGGCCTCGGCAGCCTGCGCGGGCCTTTCTTCGCCGCGCTCCTGATCGGCATCGCCGATACGGCCTGCAAATATTGGCTGCCGCAGTACGGAGCGTTTCCCATCTACATCGCCACCATCGGCATTTTGCTGTGGCGCCCGATGGGGTTGTTCGGCCGGCGGATGTGATGATGCATTCCGGGGGCTATAGCGCCAACCCGCGAGTGCGCTGGCAGGAGTGGCTGCCGTGGACGGTCGCGCTGGCGGGCTTCTTTCTGCTGCCGGAATATTTGTCGCTCGGCGCACGCATCCTGATCTTTACCCTGTACGCGCTCTCGCTCGACCTGATCCTCGGGTACGCCGGCATCATCACGCTCGGACATAGCGCCTATTTCGGGCTCGGCGCATACGTCGCCGGCATCCTTGCCGCCAAGGCCGGCGTCGCCGATCCGCTCGTGCAGCTCGCCGCAGCGGCGGTTGCCGGCGCGCTGCTCGGGATCGTCACCGGAGCGATCATCCTGCGCACGAGAGGGCTGACGCTGCTCATGCTCACCCTGGCGATCACCTCGGTATGCCTGGAGATCGCGAACAAGGCGACCAAGCTCACCGGCGGCGCGGACGGCTTGTCCGGCGTGGTCGTCGCCCCGATTCTCGGTCAATTCAAATTCGACATTTTCGGCAAGACCGCCTTCATCTATTGCCTCGTGTTCCTGCTGCTGGGGTGGTGGCTGGTAAGGCGCATGATCTACTCGCCCTTCGGGGCCTCGCTCGCCGGCGTGCGCGAGAACAGCGTGCGCATGCACGCGATCGGCGCGCCCGTCTATCGGCGGATGGTCCTGGTCTATACGGTCTCGGCCACCATCGCGGGCGTCGCGGGGGCTCTCAACACCCAGACCAACCAGTTCGTCGGACTGAACGTCCTCGGCTTCGAGCCGGCGGGCGAGCTGCTGGTCATGCTGATCCTCGGCGGTGTCGGCCGCATCTACGGCGCCTTCGTGGGACCGCTCGTGTACCTGATCGCGCAAGACCAGCTTGCCAAGCAGTTTCCCGAATACTGGTACTTCGGCATCGGCGTGATGCTCGTCGTGGTGGTAATGTTCGCCCGCGGCGGCATCCTCGGTATCGTCGATGCAATCCTCGCCAGATTGCGGAGAAAGGCGTGAGCGCGGTTCTCGAGACGCACGGCCTATGCAAGAGCTTCGGCGCGCTCACGGTCGCCGGCGACATCAATTTCCGGCTCCAGACCGGTGCGCGCCATGCGCTCATCGGCCCGAACGGCGCGGGCAAGACCACCTTCGTCAACATGCTGACGGGAGCGCTCCCGCCCTCCTCCGGCCGGATCGTCCTCGGCGGCGAGGATATCACCGGGGTCGCGCAGGCCGCGCGCGTCAAGCGGGGCCTCGGCCGCACGTTCCAGATCAACGCCCTCTTCCGCCAGCTTTCGGTGCTCGACAACGTGGCGTTGAGCGTCGCCGAACGCCGCAAGATCGCCCGCCGCATGTGGCGTGCGGCGAGCGCCCATCGCGACGTGCGCGACGAGAGCCTCGACCTGCTCGCCACGCTCGGCCTCGCGGACGACGCGAGCCAGCGCATCCTCGACTTGCCCTACGGCAAGCAGCGGCTGGTGGAAATGGCGATCGCGCTCGGCCTGAAGCCCAAGGTGCTGCTTCTCGACGAACCCGCCGCGGGCGTGCCCTCGCTCGAATGCGGCCGGATCCTGCAGGTGCTCGACAATCTGCCCGATGACATCGCCATTCTCATCATCGAGCACGACATGGATCTGGTGTTCCGCTTCGCGCGGCGGATCACGGTGCTGGTGCAGGGCGAAGTGCTCGTCGAGGGCACGCCCGAGGAAATCGCCAGGGACCGGCGCGTGCACCAGGTCTATCTCGGGGAGCAGCGGCATGGCTGAGGCGCTCAGCCTCCGCGGCGTGCGCGCAGGCTACGGCGAGACCGTCGTCCTCGAGGACGTCGGATTCGACTTGCCCGAGCGCGGCGCGCTCGCGGTGCTCGGCCGCAACGGCGTGGGCAAGACCACGCTGCTCGCGACCGTCATGGGCCATACGACTTTTCACGCGGGCAGCATCGAATACCGGGGCAAGCCGGTCGCGCGGCTGCCGGTGTACGAGCGCTCGCGCCTGGGCATCGGCCTCGTGCCCCAGGCGCGCGAGATCTTCCCTTCGCTCACCGTCGAGGAAAACCTCATCGTTGCCGGGCGCCCCGGGGGCTGGACACGCGAGCGGGTCTACGAGCTCTTTCCTCCGCTCGCCGAGCGGCGCGGCCACTGGGGCAACCAGATCTCGGGAGGCGAGCAGCAGATGCTCGCCATCGGCCGCGCGCTCATGGGCAACCCGACGCTCCTGCTCATGGACGAGCCGCTCGAGGGGCTCGCGCCGATCATCGTCGAGGCGCTGTTGCAGGCCCTGCTGCGCCTGATCCGCGAGGATTCGTTCACCATCATCCTGGTGGAGCAGCACGCGAAGCTCGCGCTCGAGGTGACGCAGAGCGCGCTCGTCTTGAACCGCGGTCGCATCGCTTACCACGGTTCGAGCCGGGAGCTGCTCGCCGATCCGCAACGCCTCACCAGTCTGGTGGTGGCTCAGTAGAAGGCGATTCGCCCGCGCCGGCGAACCATGTTGGCCATTCTCCTACCCGCCCTTCTGGTCCTGGCGATGACGCACGCCGGCCCCTCGCCTGCGCAGGACCGCTACGCGCAGCCGCGCGAGCGCATGGTCGCGGAAATCGCCGCAATGGCGCGCGAGACCGGAACCGAAACCGGCCGGCCCGCGTTCGGTGACGCGGTGATGGGCGCGATGGGCAAAGTCCCGCGCCACCGGTTCGTCCCCTTCCTGCAGCAGGGCTTCGCCTACGATAATCGGCCGCTGCCGATCGGCGAGGGACAGACCATCTCGCAGCCGTATATCGTCGCGTTGATGACCGATCTGATCGATCCCAAGCCGGGTCACGTGGTGCTCGAGGTCGGGACCGGCTCGGGCTACCAGGCGGCGGTGCTCGCGGAGCTGGTGGCGAAAGTCTACAGCATCGAAATCGTCGAGCCGCTCGGCAAGCGCGCCGCGCGGCTCCTCGAGCAGCTCGGATACCGCAACGTCGCCGTTCGCGTCGGGGACGGGTATCGCGGCTGGCCGGAGGCAGCGCCTTTCGATGCGATCATCGTCACCGCCGCGCCGGCGGAGATCCCGAAGCCGCTCGTCGAGCAGCTCAAGCCTGGCGGGCGCATGGTCGTTCCCGTGGGCGCGGCCTTCGACGTGCAGCGGCTTCTGCTGATCGAAAAGCAGTCCGATGGCACCACCACGACAAGACAGACGCTGCCCGTGCGGTTCGTTCCGCTCACGCGAGAGCGCGGCCAGTGAGCGGAGCGGCGCTCGGGACTTCGCGCCGACCCGCTGTCGTGGCAAAATGACGAGCATGCGAGACTATTGGCTGAGCAAGCTCTTCTTCGACCTCCAAAGCTCTCCCCCGCTCGGAGAGGAATACCGCGCCCACCGCAAGAAGGTGCTGGACCGCTATCCCCTGAAGCCCGAGGTGCGCGCGGCCGTCGAGCGCGACGACGTGGCGTTTCTCGCGCCGCGGGTGAATCCGTATTTGCTCCGGTTCTACTTCGTCGTCACCGGCATGCCCGAGGCGGAGTTCCTGAGCAAGGTGAGAACCGCCGGGGCCGCCGCGGCGGCGATGTCGAGCCATGGCTAAGCTCGACGGCGTGTACGCCTCGAGCCACGCGCCGCTCATCATCCGCGGCTGGAAGGACGTCAGGCCCGCCAACCGGGAAGACCTCACGCGCGCGATGACCGAGCTCGGCCGGCGCATCAAGGCCGCGCGGCCCGACGTGCTGATCGAGATCTCGCCCGACCACTGGGTGAATTTCTTCATCAACAATCTGCCGAGCATCTGCATCGGCATGGGCGAGGAGCACGACGGGCCGGCCGAGCCGTGGATGAAGGACTGCCCGTTCAAGAAGATCGCCGGTCATCCGAGGCTCGCCAGCCATATTCTCCAGATCGCGCTCGAGAGCGACTTCGAGCCCTCGGTGTCGCACCGCCTTACGCTCGATCACGGCTTCTGCATCCCGCTCTGGAGGGGCGGGCTCGATCCCCTGCCCCCTATCGTTCCGATCATCTTCAACGATCTCGAGCCGCCCTACCCGAGCGTGCGTCGCTGCCTGCAATGGGGAACGATGCTCGCGGAAGCGGTCAGGACTTATCCGGAGAACATCCGCGTCGCGATGCTCGCCACCGGCGGCCTGAGCCACTCGATCGGCGAGCCGACCATGGGGGAGATCGACGAGCCGTTCGACCGCGAATGCATCCGCCACTTCGAGAACGGCGACGAGCGAAGCCTCGTCGATTTCCTCAGCGAGCGCCTGCCCACCATCGGCAACGGCGCGGCGGAGATCCGCAACTGGGTCGCCGCGCACGGCGCCGCGGGCAAGCGCGGCTTCGAGCTGATCGGCTACTGCAACTGCCCCGAGGTGTACGTCGGTTGCGGCTTCGCTTCGTGGGACCTGGACGCTTCCGCCTGAACGGCTCGCTTGCTCCTCCGGACCACCATCGCGGGAAGCCTTCCGAAGCCGGCGTGGCTCGCCCCGCCGAAGCAGCTCTGGGCGCCCTGGCTGCTCGAAGGCGCGCTGCTCGATGAGGGCAAGCGCGACGCGATGCACGTCGCGCTCGCCGATCAGGAAGCCGCCGGCATGGACATCCTCACCGACGGCGAGCAGACGCGCCGGCACTTCGTCACCACGTTCATCGAAAGCCTCGAAGGCGTCGACTTCGAGCACAAGCGCACCGTGCGCATCCGCAACCGCTACGACGCCGACGTCCCCGTCGTCGTCGGCGCGGTCGCGCGCGGCAGGCCCGTGTTCGTCGAGGACGCGCGGTTCCTGCGCGCGCACACGCAAAAACCGATCAAGCTCAGCCTCCCCGGCCCGATGACCATGGTGGACACGCTCTACGACGACCATTACCGGAGCCGCGAGAAGCTCGCGCGCGAGTTTGCCGCCATCCTCAACCGCGAGGCGCGCGAGCTGGAGGCAGCCGGCGTCAACGTGATCCAGTTCGACGAGCCGGCGTTCAACGTCTACATCGACGAAGTGAAGGCCTGGGGCATCGAGGCGCTCGAGGCGGCCGCCGCCGGGCTCAAGTGCAAAACGGCCGTTCACATCTGCTACGGCTACGGCATCAAGGCGAACATCGACTGGAAAAGGACGCTCGGCCCGGAATGGCGGCAGTACGAGGCGACTTTTCCCTTGCTTGCGAGATCCAAGATCGACCAGATTTCGCTCGAGTGCGCGAATTCGCGCGTGCCGCTCGATCTGCTCGCGCTGCTCGAGGGCAAAGACGTGCTGGTCGGGGCGATCGACGTCGCCACCGACAAAATCGAGGCGCCCGAGCAGGTCGCGGCGACGATCCGGGCCGCGATGAAATTCGTCCCGCCGGACAGACTCTACCCTTGCACCAACTGCGGCATGGTGCCGCTTCCCCGCTCGATCGCGCTCGGCAAGCTCAGGGCGCTCGCCTCGGGTGCGGCCATCGTGCGCGGGGAGCTCGATGCCTAGCGGCCTGCGCGCGGCCCTTCTGGCGTTGCTTGCCGCGGCCGGCGCGCCGGCGCTCGCGGCCGACGGCTGGCCCGCAAGATCGGTGAGGGTCATCGTCGCTTTCGCCCCCGGCGGCGCCACCGATACGCTGGGCCGCATCGTCGCGCAAAAACTCACGGACGGCCTCGGCCAGCCGTTCGTCGTCGAGAACAGGCCGGGGGCCGGCGGACTGGTCGGAGCCCAGGCGGCGGCCGCGGCCGCGCCGGACGGCTATACGCTGCTCGTCTCCGGCGTCGGCCCGCTCGTCGTGGTGCCCGCGATGAATCCCACCACGCCCTACGATGCGCTCCGGGATTTCACCCATATCGCGCTGCTCGGGGGGCCGCCGACCGTTTTCGTCGTGGGGCGCGATATTCCCGCGAAAAATCTCAGGGAGTTCGTCGCGCTCGCCAGATCGAAGCCCGACCCGATCCGATATGGATCGCCGGGCGTCGGGTCGCACGCTCAGCTGATCTTCGAGCTGTTCCAGCGGCAGGCCGGCATCAAGCTGACCCACGTGCCCTATCGCGGCGCCGGCCAGGCGATGACCGATTTGATCGGCGGGCACCTGGCGACCGCCGCGACGTCGCTGAGCTCCTCGGCCGAGCAGATCAAGACGGGCGTGCTGCGCGGGATCGCGGTCACCGCGGCGCAGCGGCTGCCGGAATTTCCGGACTTGCCGACCTATGCCGAACAGGGCTATCCGGATCTCGTCGCGTATACGTGGTTTTCCCTGCAGGGGCCGGCAAAAATGCCCGCGGACATGGTGAACCGCATCAACGCCGAGGTCATCCGCGCGCTGAAGCAGCCCGATGTCCGCGAGCGCCTGCAGCGCGACGGGATCGACCCGGAACCTCTCGATCCGGCGGCGTTCGCCGCGTTCGTGAAATCCGAGATCGGGCGCTGGACGCCGATCATCAAGGCCGCCCGCATCAAAGCGGAATGATCGGGCGGCCGGACCGGCTCGATCCTCTTATTTGCCTTCGCGGCGTTCTTCCCGGCGGTCCTTGCGCCGATCTCTCTTGTCTTCGCGAAGCTCGCGCCGGTCGCTCCGGATTTCGCGCGTGTCCTTGCGGATTTCCCGGCGTTCCTCCTTGGCGCCTTGCACGTCGCCTTTCTTGACGTCCTGGCGCAGCTCGCGCCGATCCTCGCGGCGCTCGCGCTTGTCCTCGCGCAAATCCCGCCGGTCCTTGCGGATGTCCTGCTTGTCCTTCGCGGCGTCCCCCTGCGCGTGGCAAAGCGGGAGCGCGATCAAGCTCAGCGCGCCGAATACGCCGGCGATCAACGGCTTCAGCATCTGGGTCCTCCTTTTAACGGGTTTGAGGAGAGAGTTCCTCAAATCGCCTCAACGGCCGCCTCACGATACGGTTGACGGTCGAGAGCCCCGATGCGCTCCCGGTCGGCTCAGTCGAGCGGCTCGAGCTTGATGATGGAGGCGCCGTGGTTGCTGCCTGTCCAGAAAGTGACCGGCGTCGTCGAGCTGTCCACGAACACCCTGCGGATGTTGGTGGACTTGGGAAGCAGATACTCGGTGAACTGACCGGTCTTCGGATCGAGCCGCAGGATGCGATCGCTCAGCATCGATCCGGTCCACGCCTCGCCGTTCCCGTCCAGGGCGACGTCGTACGGAGCGAACCACGGCGTCGGCGCTTCCCACTCCTGGAAGCGCTCGGTCTTCGTGTCGAACATCGCCATCCGGTTGCCGCGATACTCGGCGAACCACAGGCGGTCCTGCGCGTCCATCATGCCGCGCCGCGGCGCCGACCCGGCGGTGGGCGTCGGAAACAGCGTGACCTGCCCCGTCTTCGCGTCGATCCGGCCGACGTGCTCGTTCGCGAAGTCCGTGAAGTAGGCGTTGTTCCTGGAGTCGGCGATGACGTCGTAGATGTTGTGCGTTTTCTTCGAGGCCTTGAACGGTTCGAAGGTTTCCCACTTGCCCGAGGCGAGATCCACGCGGTGCACGCCGGCGAAGCCGTTGTTCTGCGTCCACACTTTCCCGTCCACCGCGTAGTGCAGCGGGCTGGTCATGTTGATCTGGGTGTTGGGCCTGTTCAGCTCCGCAGGAACGTTCCACACCTGCACTTTCTCCGTCTTCTTGTCGAACTTGACGATGCCCGCCTGGTACATCATGCCGGCCCATAGATGGCCGTCTCCGTCGTCGCGCAGCGAGAGCAGCCCCGTCGGCGAGCCTTTTTTCGGCTCGGGCACCGCATACTCGGTCACCTTGCCCGTCTTCGGGTCGAGCTTGCCGATGAATTGCTCGCCGAAGCTCGAATACCAGGCGATCCCGCCCGAATCGACGATCACGTCGTGCGGCTCGATCGTCGGGCGCGGCAAATCGTATTCTGTGATGACCACGCGCGTTCCCCTGCCGCTCGGGCGTGGAAAGGTCTGCAACGGGTACTCCCAGGTCGGCGCCGCGCTGAGGTTGACGCTGGCGAGCCATTCCGCCTGCGATTTCTGCAGGCGCGCCCGCTCCTCGCCCACCGCTTCGCGGTCGCGGTCGGCGAGCCGGCGCTGCGGATGCAGGGGCGTGCTCTGGTTGGCGTAGCCCGCCATGCGCACGATCGTCTGCAGGAACCCCTCGGTGTCGTATTTCGAGCGCACGATGCGCTCCACCGTGTGGCAGCCCACGCAGTTGAGCAGCGTCTTCTTCTGCTGCAGCGTGCCCGGCATGCTCGTGATCCACTCCGCGTTGCTCAACTGCGCCGCGAGGTCGAGGGTCTTGCGCAGCCTGAGGTCCAGCGTCGCCGTCTTGTCCGCGGCGACTTCCGCCAGCGCGCGCGCGCCCAGATCGTAGCCGGCGGCGCGAATGCGCAGCGAATACTGGCCGGGCTCGAGTTTCGCGCGCGGGAAACCGTAGCGTCCCTTGGCGTCGCTCACCACGGTGATCGTCAACGTGGTGCCGGTCTTCTTGGCGCTGACCAGCACCCCTTCCATGGGGCCTTCCTCGGCGGAGCTCACCTGCCCTGCCAGCGCTATCGAGCCTTGCGCGCGGGCGGTTCCGGCCTGAACCAGCGCCAGCGCAGCCGTACTCACGACCGCCAGGAGCAAAAAACGTGTAGTTCGCACCGCTGCCTCCTTTGTCATCGGTATCACTCGTCGTCCCACGCCTTGTCCGGCAGGGGCAGCCCCGCGAGATCCGCGACGGTGAGCGGGCCGTCGGGGCGGATATCCAGGCTCTCGAGGATCAGCAAGAGCTGGCGCGTGTGCTGGGCGGGGTGCCAGGCGGTTCGTTCCAGCACTTCGTGCATGGAATGCTTGCCGAAGTAGGTATCCATTGTCTCCAGGCAGTCTCGGTCCGGAAAACTCGCCCACCAGCTCTTCATCCGGGCAAGAACGCCCTCCCCGTAGCGCGCGATGTCTTCGCCGGTGCGTATCCCCGGGCCGGCCTCCTGCATGATGAGCTCGTAGGTCAGGGGACGGCGATCCCGTACCGCCTCCAGAAATGCGTCCGGAATTCGAAAGACATGGTGCGAGAGCACCCGGATCGGCCGGTTTCGATTGCGGAAAGGCTTGTCCAGCCGCTCGGCCGGTATTTGCCGCACATAGCGCGCCGCCGCGGTCAGGACGAGATCCATCTTCTTTATCAAGGCGTCCGGACCGAGCCGCTCGTGCAGACGAATCTTCAGATCGAGAAACTTGATGACGTCGGTCAGGGTCTGGGCGAAGACGAACTGGTCGCCCCGCGCGACGATGGGCACGCTGCGCGCGCCGAGCTTGCGCAGCTCTTCCATGCCGGCG
>WNGL01001723.1_pt1 | contig 54407 bp, 53 predicted proteins | sample 5400591 | NCBI WGS metagenome assembly WNGL01 (sample SAMN13153377, study PRJNA577476) | soil metagenome | isolation source: 80 cm soil or saprolite under Garry oak tree replicate 1 | place: USA:California | collected 2016-06-15 | reverse complement strand
CTAGCGGTGCGTGTCCTCGCCGCGGTCGTCCTGATCCTCGCGGCCGTCCTCATCGGCATGGCCGCCCGCGGAGAATTCAGCCCCACCGCGTCGCCCGCCATCCGGGCCACCGCGCGACCCTCATCGACCTCATCAACCTCGGCGACCGCCGCTCCCACCGCGACCGGGCCGCGGACGATCATGGTGACGCTCACCGAGCAGCAGCTGACCAAGGCCGCACAGGGCTACATGCCTATGACGGTAAGCGGGATCACGGTGAGCGACCCGACGATCAAGCTCGAGCCGGGAAAGCTCACGCTCACGGCGACCGGCCGCGCGTTCATCGTCGGCGGACCCATCGTTGTGGTCGCGTCTCCGCTCGTCTCCAACGGCACGGCCGCCGCGAAGATCGAGTCGGCCACGTTCGCGGGTCTGGGCCTTCCCGATTCGACAAAGCAGAACGTGGCAGACACGTTCGCGCGTGTCCTCGCCGCGAACATCCCGTCCGGCGTGCGAGTGACGTCCCTGACCGTGAACGCCGGCACGCTCGTGGTCGAGGCCGTCCCGATCTGAGTCCTCGCGCACGCGCGAAATGCGATGATGCGGCGTACGCATCTTGGGAGGAACGAACTCATGGACTGGATCGAAGAGCTCTTCGGCATCTCTCCCGACGCCGGTAGCGGGACGCTCGAGGCCCTTATCGCTGGAGCCGTCGTCGCGGTGATCCTCGGCGTCATCTTCGCGGTGCGAACCCGCGCCTCTCGAGTGTCGGAGAAGCGCCGCTAGCGCTCGGAACATCGGTGCCCGCCGTCAGCGAGACCATCCACCTCACGCTCGAGGATGCCGCCGCCCGCGTACGCGATCGGCGCGTCTCGCCGGCGGAGCTCACCGAGGCGTGTCTCGCGCGCATCGAAGCGGTCGAGCCGCGTCTTAACGCGTTCGTCACGGTGACCGCGGAGGTCGCGCGCGCCCAGGCGCGCGAAGCCACAGATGAGATCGCGGCGGGCCGGTACCGAGGTCCGCTGCACGGCATCCCCGTCGCGGTCAAAGATCTCTTCGCGACGAAAGGGATCCGCACGACGGCCGGCTCGCGCATCCTCGCGGACTGGGTCCCAGAGGCGGATGCGACGGTCGTGCGCAAGCTTCGCGAGGCGGGCGCGGTGCTCCTCGGCAAGCTCGGGCTGCACGAGTTCGCGTACGGCATCAGCTCGGTCAACCCGCATTTCGGCGATGTCCGCAACCCGTGGGATACGACGAAGATCCCGGGCGGCTCGTCCGGTGGATCGGCGGTCGCCGTGGTCGCCGGCGAGGCGTACGCCGCGCTCGGCAGCGACACCGGAGGAAGCATCCGCATCCCGGCCTCCCTCTGTGGATGCGTCGGCCTCAAGCCGACATTCGGGCGAGCGAGCCTCTTCGGCGCTGTTCCGCTTGCGTGGTCGCTCGACCATCCCGGCCCGCTCGCGCGCACCGTGCGCGATATCGCTGTTGTGACGGCAGCAATCGCCGGGTACGACCCGCGCGATCCGATCTCCGCGGACCGCCCGGCCCCGGACTTTCTCGCCGGGATCGACGAGGGCCCCCACAAGCTTCGCGTCGGCGTGCCGACCGATCACGTCTGGGGCGAATGCGACCCGGCGATCGCGACGGCGGTGCGCGCCGCGATCGAGGCCCTCGCGCGCGCGGGCGCCGAGATTCTCGAGATCCGCTGGCCTCGCGCGGCGGCATACGCGAAGGCCGCGAGCGCGGTCCTCGGTGTGGAGGCGCGGGCATACCACGAGGGCACGTTCCCCGGACGCTCGGCGGAGTACGGCCCGCTCGTGCGGGCTCGGCTCGCGTCGCAGGGTGATGTGGACGCGGACACCTACGCGCGATCGATGAGGCTTCTCCTCGAAGCGCGCGGCGGAGCGGCCGACCGTGACCTGGACGGCGTTGACGTCCTCGCGATGCCGACGGTGCCGGCCCGCGCCTGGACGATCGCGGAGGCGAAGGAGATCGCGAGGCCCAGTGAGTGGACACGGATCACCAGGATCTTCGATCTCACGGGCCAGCCCGCGATCTCGATTCCCTGCGGGATGGACCCGGACGGCCTTCCCGTTGGCCTGCAACTCGCCGCGCGGATGTGGGACGAAGGCGCGGTGCTACGCGCGGCGCGCGCGTACGAGCTCGTACGCGGGCCGTTTCCGCTGCCACCGCTCGACGGCTAGAAGGGCCACGACGAGGAGCGCGACGGCCGTGTCGATCGGCTCGCCCGCGTCGAACGAGCCGCGAACGAAGATGACGAGAAGCGCGACGACGCCGGCGATCAACACGAGGCAGCCGCAGCCGGTCACCGGCCGACGGTAACGCGTTCGCTAGGATCGCGCGGGGAGGTGCAGTCAGTGACGCGTGATGAGGCCTGGGAGCTTTTGTGCGAGCACACCAAGTCGGAGAGCCTTCGCAAGCACGGCCTCGCGGTCGAGGCGGCGATGCGCCGCTTCGCGCGTGCGAACGGGGAGAACGAGGAGACCTGGGCGATCACCGGGCTGCTCCACGACTTCGACTACGAGCGCGACCCCGCGGGGCATCCACAAAATGGGAAACCGATCCTCGAGCAGGCCGGCGTGCCCGCACCCATCGTGCACGCGATCCAGAGTCACGGGGATCACACCGGCGTCCCTCGCGTGACCGCGATGGAAAAGACGCTCTATGCGGTGGACGAGCTCTGCGGGTTCGTGACGGCGGTCGCGCTGGTCAAGCCTTCGAAGGCGGTGCGCGATGTCGAGGCGACGTCGGTACGAAAGAAGATGAAGGACAAGGCTTTCGCGCGCGCCGTGAGTCGCGACATGATGCTGAAGGGCGCCGAGGACATGGGAGTGCCGTTCGATGACCTCATCGTCGAGGTCGTGCGCGCGATGGACGACGCGGCCGACCGCCTCGGTCTCGAGGGCACCACGACCACATGACCCGTCACGCGGGCGGCAGCAGCCGCTCGCGTGGGCGCTCCGAGAATCGCTCGCGCGCGGCGGATGTGAGTGTTCACGCTCGCCTCGGTGATCCCCAGCAGATTTGCGATCTCCTTCGTCGAAAGACCGCCCGCGACAGCGCGGAGGACCTGACGCTGACGATCGGTCAGCGCGACGACCGACCGGCTGCGCCGCCAGAGGATCCGCCGGGCGAAGACATACCCGGCGACAACCCCAAGCACCGTGAAAGCCGCCCGCTGCACCGTACAAGGTGAGCGGCCTCGGCTTGCGTCTAGATCAGCTCGCCCGCTTCAGCGTGCGGCGCTCGTTGGCGCGGATCACCTCGTGCTCGAAACGCTCGAGGAAAAGCTGCCCGCCGCAGCGGGGGCAAAGCGGCTGGTCGCCGTCGTTCCACACCGGCGACTCGCGGCCGCCGACGTTCTCGTAAGCGGCGCGAAGTTGCTCGACCGTCGGCCGGCGCGCGCTCGTAGCTACGAGCACCTCGCCCAGGCCGTGGCCGCAGAAATAGCAGTAAAGCTCAGCTCGAAGGGCCATTTAGCGCGAAACCTCCACGGAGGAAAACGGTCAAGACCGATCCTTTGTTCCAATACCGTCGATCGGCCTTTCCGGTTTCCGTATCCCTAGATACGCAGCGACGGGCAGAAGGGTTTTAGTTTCGGCCCGTTTCTTAGGGGGTCCTTAGCTGGCTTCGCCCTGCAGCGCGACGAGCGGGCTCGCGGTCTCGCGCAGATAGGTCAGCTGGCGGATGACGCCACGAGGAATGATGTGGAAGTCGTTATGCCGGTAGTCGCGACCCTCGTTCGTGATGTCATAGTCGCCGACGACGACGACGTAGTCGGGCGTTTCCTTCCACAAGAGACCGCAGGTGAGCTTTCGCAAACGGTACGGCTCGAAATCCTCTGGGAGCGCGGTCCGTGAGTAGGCGGTGATGTCTTCCCACTCGACAGCCACGAGTGGCGCCGCGACCTGATCCACTGCCCTTCCCTCTACGACCGTGCGGGTCGTTCGCTTCTCGGTACACAAAGGCCCCGGATCGAGGCCTTCCCGTACAGAGCGGGACGATATAGAGCGCCCCATGCGTGTCAATGGGAAACGGGGATGGATCGCGATCGGAATCGGATCATGCGCGCCCAAAGTAGGCCGCGCCTCGGTTCCTCGCTCGCTCTCCGTGCTGTCGACGAAGGTCGTTATGTCGCTTGCCTCCCTCTAGCGATGAGCTCGGCGACTTTCTGTCCGCCCTTCTTGCCGATCTCCTCGAAGTGCTCGTGTCCGTATTTCTCGGAGACGGTGTCGCCACCGATCTTTCCGATGCGTCCGTAGAAGCGTGGCCCGTAGAGCTCCTTCACCTTCTGTCCGCCTTGCTTTCCGATCTGCTCATAGAAGTCGGAGCCGTGCCGTTGCGCGGTCGTCTTGCCGCCCTTCTTCCCGATCTGCTCGTAGAACTCCGGGCCATGTCGCTGCGCTGTGGTCGCGCCCCCGCGGCGACCTGCCTCGGCGACCGTCATCGCTCCCTTGTTCCGCGTCATCACGTCACCCTTTCTCGCCCATCGAAGTTGGCCGTGTGCTGGCCGGGCTAGGTGGCAAGGTCGGCTGCAAGTCATATGCCAGCGCTCGCCCGCCCGGTGAGTACCCGGGCGGTTAGGCGGACGGTGCGGGGACACTCACGGCGCGATGCGCATCGAAAGCGTGCACAGGTCGGGACAGCCCATCGCGAGCCGAGTGGCGTTCGAAAGATCGAGCGTGCGTCCCGCGATGTAGGGCCCGCGATCGATCACGGGCACGGTCATCATGCGGCCGCGGTACTCAAGCACGAGCATCGTGCCGCAGCGGAGCGTGCGGTGGGCGACTCCGATGATCTCTGGCGTGTAGACCTGGCCGCAGGCGGTGCGGTTTCCATAGAAGCCTGGGCCGTACCACGATGCGATGACGATCCCGCTTGTCGGCGGATCCGGAAGTGGGGGAAGCGTGGCGACAACTGGCGCCGGCGTCGCCGCGGGTGCGGGTTCCCCGGTCGGTTTGGGTGTCGCGACCGGTTCCATCTGGGCGATGGCGACGGGCGTCGCCTGGACGCCGAGCACGACTTCGGCTCGCGCGACGTCGCGGACGCGCTCGGGCGCGCGTCCTGGCAGGTCCGCCACGGCGGTCGCGAAAGCGCCTGCTACCGCAATTGGACGCACAGCGTTGGGAACCGACGGGATGGGAAACGGAACGAGGCATAGGAAGACGAATGCGATGACGCCCGCTCTTGCCAGTGCGTTCCCGAACATGGGCGCGGCACTTTGCAGGACCGATTCCACAATGTGTCGATTTCGTGAACACGTCGCCGACCAATAAACAGTGCGTGCGTGACCTTGGTCGCTCGGTCGCTTTGAGTTTCTCGCGAGACGAGATCGTTACGTCGAGGAAGCGAGCGCTATCCCGGGGCGGCGATGACGACGAAGCGCGGGTCTTCGCGGTTCGGTCCCGTCGATGTTTGAAGGGTGAGCCGTTCGTCGCCTGACGGCTGGAGCCAGCTCGTGTCGGCCGGCGGGACCCTGGGATGGACCTCGGTGACTACAAATTTGATTTCAATGCCGGCAGGCGTCGTGATCGAGACCTGGTCACCGATCCGAGCGTTCCAGAGCGAGAGGAACATTCCCTGGCGGGCGTGCGCATAGATGTAGCTGTTCCCGAATGTCCCAGGGATCGCCGTGCCCGGAAAGTGGAAGGCGAAGTTCTCCGGGGTCTTCTGGACCACGACATCGCGCTCGACGTCCCCCTCCGCGATCGGCAGGTCGATCCCAAGACGCGGCATCTCGATCCGATACCCCTCGGGGATCGGCCCGATCGTTGGGACCGCGGTCGGCGAGGCGGCGGACACCGTCGGCGCGGCGGTCGCGCTGGCATAGGCGCTCGGCACGGCAAGCGGGGCGACGGAGCCGACGCGCGGCAGGCCGCCGCCCGCGACGAGAGCGACCCCGACGGCGAGCAGCAGCACGCCGGCGAGTACGGTGAACGAACGGGGCATGCGGCTATTCTCGGATGCAGAACGGATGCCGAGCGAACGAGCGAGCGTCGCGGACCGGCGAACCCGCGCGGCGGCGAAGCTGCGCGAGCGGGGTTTCGGCGCGCTTCTCTTGTCCCCGGGCGCCGACCTTTTCTACCTCGCGGGTTACCAGATCTTCGCCAGCGAGCGTCTTACCTGTCTCGTCCTTGACCGCGACGGGAAAGCGACGATCGTGTGCCCGAAGTTCGAGGCGCCGCGCGTCGCGGTCGCCGCGCCGGACATCGCGCGTTCCACCTGGGGGGAGACGGACGATCCCTACGCGGCCGTCGCCGCGCTCGTCCGCGCGCCTGGCGCGGTCGCGGTGGCCGATCAGATGTGGGCGGCGTTCGTTCTCAAGCTCGAAGCCACGCTGGCGGGTCGCGCCTTCGTCGTCGCGTCGGAGATCACGCGCGAGCTCCGGATGCGCAAGGACGAAGCCGAGGTCGACGCGCTCCGACTCGTATCCGAGTCCGCCGACCGCGCGTATTCGCGAATACTCGAACGCCCCTTCGCGGGTCGGACCGAGCGCGAGATCGGTGCGGACCTGGCGGAGCTCCTTCGCGCGGAAGGCCACGATGAGGTCGCATTCACGATCGTCGCGTCTGGCGCGAACGGGGCCTCCCCGCATCACGAGACCAGTGACCGCCTGATCGCCGAGGGGGACACGGTCGTCCTCGATTTCGGCGGTGCGATGCGCGGCTATCGCTCCGATATCACGCGCACGGTGCACGTGGGCAGGACCGCCGGCCGCGAGGAGCAGAAGGTCCACGACGTTGTGCGACGGGCGCAGGAGGCCGGCTATGGGGCTGCGCGGAAAGGGGCATCCGCCGAATCGGTCGACGCGGCGGCGCGTCGCGTCATCGACGAGGCCGGCTACGGCGAGTTCTTCATCCATCGCACCGGTCACGGGATCGGCCTCGACGGCCACGAGCATCCGTACCTCGTCCGTGGAAATCGCGAACGGCTCGAGCCGGGCATGGCTTTCTCGATCGAGCCGGGCATTTATCTGCCCGGCCGCTTCGGCGTGCGCATCGAGGACGTCGCGGTCATCGAGGCGGACGGTTCGACCCGGCCGTTGAACCGTGCGGACCACGCTTTCGCGACCGTGGCCTGAGGCGTGCGTCTCGCCGTCGCCGTGCTCGGCGCCGGGATCGTGCAGGTCTTTCCGTATCTACGCCTCGATCAATGGATCGGCACGGGCGCGGTCCTCGCGCTCCTGTACATCGAGTTCGCGGCCCTTGGCGCGGGATTCTTCGCCGGCCGTCGCGCGGCCCTCGCGGGTGCTCTTTCGGTGCTCGTCGGCGCGTTCCTCTATGTGGTGGTCGCTGGGCTGACCCAACCGGGAGGTGATCCCGGTGCGTTCGCGTCCTTCTTCCTGCGTATCCCTATCGCGGTGTTCCCTTTCATCGTGCTTGGCGCGCTCGCGGGGTGGCTCGGCGGTGCGCTTCGCGCGCGCGCGATACGGACACCGCAGTGAGCTGGCCACGGTTGTTCGCGTCGGTCGTGGCAAGCGCGATCGGGCTCGCGTTCTGGTGGGCGCTCACCGAACCCCTCCCCGTCCCGCCGGTGATCCTCCTGGGAGTGGCCGGCGCGATCCTGTTCTGCGCCGGCCTCATCGCGGGGAACGGCGGCGCCATCGCCGCGCCGGTCGCGTTCCTCTTTTCGCTCTTCGTCGGCAGCATCATCGCGACCCAGCTTCATCAGGCCTTCCGGCCAGAGACCGCGCCGGTCGACGAGTTCAACGGACTCATCTCGCTGCACTTTCCCGAGGTGCTCGCACCACTCGCGATCGCATTGGTGATCGGCGCTCTCGGGGGTTTCGTCGGGGAGCGCATTCTTCCGAGCCGGGAACCGCGTCGAAGGTAGCGGGGTCAGCGAACGAGGGGCTGCGCGGCCTCCAACGCCCATTGGTAGATCGAGTTGGGCAGGATCCCGAGCAGGACCACGGCGAACGACGCGACGCCGAGGCTGACCGAGAGCGTGCGCCCGGTCACCAGGCGCGGCACCTTCTCCTCGGCCTCGTACATGTACATATGGACGACGACCCGCAGGTAATAGAAGGCCGCGAGCACCGCGTTCAGCGCGATGACGACGGCGAGCCACGCGAGCCCAGCGTCGAGCACGGGCTGGATCACCACGAACTTGGCGACGAAGCCGATGGTGGGCGGGATCCCGGTCAGAGATACGAGGAAGATCGCGAAGGCGAGAGCGCCGAGGGGCTGCCTTCGTCCAAAGCCGTTCAGCTCATCGAGCGACGCGCCGCGCGTGCCCTCGAGGTCGAAGTAGAGGAGGCACGCGAAGGCCCCGAGATTCATGAGCCCGTACGCGAATACGTAAAAGAGCACAGCCGCGCCCGCGCTCGGACCGGCCTTCGCGGCCGCGACCGCCGCAAGGATGTAGCCGGTGTGCGCGATGCTCGAGTACGCGAGCATCCGCTTCGTATTCGTTTGCGCGAGCGCGACGATGTTCCCACCGGTCATCGTGACCGCCGCGAGTATTGCCAGGACCGCGCTCCAATCCACACCGAGCGGACCGAGCGCCCCCACGAGGACGCGCAGGATCGCCGCGAAGGCGGCGGCCTTCGGGCCGACGGACATGAAGGCGGTCGCCGGGGTCGCCGCGCCCTCGTAGGCGTCCGGCGTCCACTGGTGGAAGGGCACGATCGCCGCCTTGAAGCCGAGACCGACCGTGATGAGCGCGAGCGCGACGATGGTGGGAGCGTTCGCGATCCCCTGTGCCGCGAGGACGTTGGCGATCGTGGCGAAGTCGGTCGCCTTCGTGACGCCGTAGAGCCAGACGAATCCGTACAGGAGGAGTGCGGAGCTGAACGCGCCGAGAAGGAAGTACTTGATCGCGGCCTCGTTCGCGAACCGGTCCGTCCGCTGGATCCCGGCGAGCACGTAAATTGGGATGGTCATCGTCTCGAGGCCGATGAAGAGCGTGATGAGGTCCGACGACAGAGCGATGGTCATCGCGCCGACCGTCGAGAAGCAAATGATCGCGTAGTACTCGCCCGCGGGAACCCCACGTCGCGCCAGGTAGGCAGGCGATACGGCGGCGGCGAAGATCGCGAGGACGATGAAGACCGCGCGGAAGAACGACGTGAACGCATCGATCGTCACAAACCCGCGGAAGTACTGGGCGGCCGGGACGACGTTGAACACCGCGGCGAGAGCCACGACGAGCCCCGCGATGGTGATGATCGGCAGCGCGAAAGCGGCGCGACGGCGGTCGAGGATGGCGTCGACGACGAGCACGATCATCGCGACCGCGGTCACGATGATCTCCGGATAGACGGCGGCGAGATCGGCGCCCGTCACCTGGATGCGACCACCATGAACGAGGGGTCCGTCGCGAGGCGAATGAGGCGATCGACCGACGGCTCGATGTACGCAATGAAGGGCTGCGGCAGCACCCCGAGGATCACCGTGAGCAGGAGAAGCGGCAGCGCGCAGGCGATCTCGAGGCGCGAGAGATCGGGCAACGCCCGATATGCCTCACGCACCGGCCCGTACATGACGCGTTGGAACATCCAGAGCAGATAGACGGCCGCGAGGATCACGCCGATCGCCGCGAGCGGTCCCCAGAAGAGCCCACCGAGAGGCGAAGCGCCCGAGAACGCGAACGTCCCCAGAAGCACCAGGAACTCGCCGACGAAGCCATTGAGGCCAGGTAATCCAAGCGACGCGAGAACGAACACGCCGAAGAAGGTCGTGAACAGAGGCCACATGTTCGCCAGGCCGCCGAGGTCCGCGATCATCCGGCGATGCGTCTTTTCGTACTGGATTCCGACGAAAAGGAAGAGCGCGCCGGTCACGAACCCGTGGTTGAGCATTTGCAGCACGGCGCCGACGCCGCCCTGCAGGTTGAGAACGAAGATGCCGAGCGTGACGAAGCCCATGTGGGCCACCGATGAGTACGCAACGAGCTTCTTCAGGTCCTTCTGCACCGCGGAGACGATCGCTCCATAGAGGATCGCGATGACCGAGAGAACGATGAGGACCGGCAGCCAGGCCTGGACGCCCAGCGGGAAGAGCGGCAGCCCGAAGCGCAGGAAACCGTAGCCACCCGCTTTCAGCAGGACCCCCGCGAGGACGATCGACCCTGCCGTCGGGGCCTCGACATGAGCATCCGGCAACCAGGTGTGGAAGGGGACCATCGGCATCTTGATCGCGAACGCGAGCCCGAAGGCCAGGAACGCCCAGAACTGGAAGTCCGCCGGAAAACGGCCGCGCAGCTCGATGAGGTCGGGGAGCGAGAGCGTCCGAGAGCCCGACGCGTCCGCCGACGCGATGTACACGGCGACGATGCCCACGAGCATGAGGAGCGAGCCGGCGAGCGTGAAGATCACGAATTTGAGCGTGGCGTAGATCCGCCGGGGCCCGCCCCAGATGCCGATGATCAGGTACATCGGCACGAGCATCAGCTCGAAGAAGATGTAGAAGAGGAACAGGTCGAGCGCGATGAACACGCCGACCATTCCGACCTCGAGGAGCAGGAACGCCGTCATGTATTCGACGATCCGCGTCTTGATCGCGCCACCGCTCGAATACAGAACGGAGATGAACGTCAGGAGCGTGGTCATCGGCACCAGAAGAACGGAGATGCCATCGACCCCGACGAAGTAGCTGATGCCAAGGCTCGGAAGCCACTCGATGTGCTCAGTCAGCTGGAAGCCGGGTTCCCCGACGACGAACCGGGTCAACATCCAGAGCGAGACGACGAGCTCCACGAACGTTGTCGTGATCGCGACCTGCTTCGCGGCGCGCTCGTCGCGGCGGAAGAGAAAAAGTGGGACCAGTCCCGTGAGCGGGATGACCACGAGCAGAGAGAGCAGGTTCGTCATCGGCCCAGGATCCCGGCCGCGTAGCCGCCGTACGCCACGAGCACCAGGAGGAGCCCAGCGACGATCGTGAGCGCGTAGTTGCCGACGATGCCAGTCTGCACGCGACGGAGGCCCTGGCCGCCCATCGCGAGCGCCCAACCGAGCCGGTTCGCGAGGCCGTCGATGATGTGGATGTCGAAGGCCCACGACGCGCCCGCGAAGGCGCGCGCCGCGTCGACGAAGCGGTGGTCGTAGAGCTCGTCGACGTAGTACTTGTTCACGAGGATCCGATAGACCGGTCCGGCGGCACGCGTGAGCGCCGCGGGGTCTGGCCGATGCCGGACGTACATCGACACGCCGATAGCGATCCCTATCACGCCCGCGAGCACGGACACAAAGGCCAACGCAACGATCGTGGCGACTCCGGGTACGTTCTCGGCCACGCCAGCGGCCTCGGTGACCGGGCCCAGGAAGCTATGGATGAACCCCTGCTCCGGCGGGAAGCCGATGACGATGCCGAGGACGGCCGAGCCGGCGGCGAGCGCCATCAGGGGAAGCGTCATCACGCGCGGAGATTCGTGCGCATGGTCGTAGAGATGGTGATCGCGCGGCTCTCCGTAGAAGGTCATCCAGAGAGCTCGCGTCACGTAGAACGCGGTGAGGACCGCAGTAATGATCCCGATCGCGTAGAGCACGAGGTGGCCGTTGACAAAGGCGGCGCCGAGTATTTCGTCCTTCGACCAGAAGCCCGCGAGTGGCGGCAGCGCGGCGAGCGCGCCGCCCGCGATCAGCATCGTCCAGAACGTCACCGGCATCTTGCGACGCAGGCCGCCCATTTTCCGCATGTCCTGCTCGCCGCCAAGGCCGTGGATCACCGAGCCCGACCCGAGGAAGAGGAGCGCTTTGAAGAAGGCGTGCGTCGCGAGGTGGAAGATGGCGGCGACCGGTGCGCCGACCCCGAGCGCGAGGAACATGTAGCCGAGCTGGCTGACCGTCGAGTACGCCATCACCCGCTTGATGTCGAACTGGACCAGCGCGATGGTCGCCGCGAAGATCGCGGTGATCGCTCCCACGACGCCCACGACCTGAAGCGACGGCCCCGCGACCTCGAAGAGCGGCATGGACCTGGCGACGAGGTAGACGCCCGAAGTGACCATCGTCGCGGCGTGGATGAGGGCCGAGACGGGCGTTGGACCTTCCATCGCGTCAGGGAGCCACGAGTAGAGCGGCAGCTGCGCCGATTTCCCGGTCGCGCCGAAGAAGAGCGCGATGCAGATGAGCGTGAGGGTCGCCTGCGCGGGCGCGCTTTCCTCGAGCCGCTTGAAGACGTCGAGGAAGTTCATCGAACCGAAGACGAGGAAGATCGTGATGATGCCGATCGTGTAGCCCCAGTCGCCGATGCGGTTCATCACGAACGCCTTCTTCGCGGCGTAGTACGGCTCGGGGCGCTCGAACCAGAAGCCGATCAGGAGGTAGCTGCAGAGCCCGACGCCCTCCCAGCCCACGAACATCAGGAGGTAGTTGTCGGCCATGACCAGGATCAACATCGCGAAGACGAAAAGCGAGAGCCACGCGAAGAAGCGATAGAAGCCGGCGTCGTGCGCCATGTAGCCGTTCGAGTAGACAAAAATGAGGAACGAGACGACCGTGACGACCAGGAGCATCACCGACGAGAGCGGATCGATGAGCGCCGACACGTTGATCGAGAAGTCGCCTACCGCGATCCACCGGTAGAGCGCGACGACCGTCTGCGTCTTTCCACCGAGCACCTCGAGGAAGACCCCGATGGAGAGAAGCGCGGAGAGTCCGACGGCGACCGACGCGATGACGCCGGTCATGTGGCCGAGCCAGCGACGTCCGAAAAGGCCGTTGACGAGGAAGGCAGCGAGCGGAAACGCCGGGATGAGCCAGACGAGCGCGATCAAACTCTATCCCTTCATCTGGTGGATCTCGTCGACGTCGACCACCGGCCGGTTGCGATATGCCGAGAGGATGATCGCCAGGCCGACCGCGACTTCGGCGGCCGCGATCACGAACACGAACACGACGAAGACGCTGCCGCGCTCGTCGATCGAGCCGTACTTCCGCGAGAAGGCGACGAGCGCGAGGTTCGCCGCGTTCAGCATGAGCTCCACGCACATGAGGATGACGACCGCGTTGCGGCGGACGAGTACGCCTGCGCATCCGGTGAAGAACAGCACCGCGGACACCGCGATGTAGGCGCCAAGGGGAACGGTCATCGACGGCGCCGCGCTGCGGCCTCTTCCTGATCGTCGCGCTTCGTCAGGACGATCGCGCCGACCATTGCCGCGAGGAGCAGCACCGACGCGATCTCGAACGGGAACGCGAAGTCCGTGAACACGCTCGTCGCGAGCGCTGGTAGATCGCCGCCCCCCGGCCGCGGCGGTGCGCCCGTGAACGAGAGCGTCGCGACGATGACGATCGGCACGGCGACCGCGGCAACGAAGACCGCCGCGAGCGGCGTCTGCTTCTGGAAGAAGAGCGCGCGCGGACTGGTGCTGAACTTCGTGAACATGACTCCATAAAGGATCAGCACCGTGATCGCCCCGACGTAGATGAGGACCTGGAAGGCGGCGATCGTTTCCGCACCGAGGAGGACGAACATCCCCGCCATGGAGAGGAACGTGAACGCCATGAGCAGCGCGGCCGCCGTGATCCGGTTGAGCATCACGACCGCCACGCCACCGGCGATCACCCCGATCGACAGAACGGCGAAGACCACGGGCTCGACGAAGTCGAACGTCACGTCGTCGTCAGCTGGCCGCGCGGACCGCCGGCGTCGCAGCCGCACGGGCTCGTGCGCGCAGCGTCGCAAGGCGCCGGCGTTGAAAGAACGGGATGCCGGCCACGAAAACGACGACGAGCGACCAGTTCGCGATCGCGATCGGCACGAGCGTGTTGGGGAACGCGAGTGCAAGCGTCGCCACGACGACGATGTTCACGAGGGCCATAGGAATGAGGCCTTTCCAGCAGAAGCTCATCAGCTGGTCGATCCGGAGACGCGGCAGGGTGGCGCGGATCCACATCATCACGAGGATGAACGCGTAGACCTTCAGCGTGAACCAAAGAACGCCAAGGAGGGGGATCGCATCGACACCCGGTCCCTGCCAACCCCCGAACCAGAGCGTCGTGACGATCGCGCAGACGACCGTCACGTTGCCGTATTCGGAGAGCGCCAGCATCGTGCCCCAGCGCATGCCGGAGTACTCGGTGAGCCAGCCGGCCACGAGCTCCGATTCGGCCTCCGGGAGATCGAACGGCGTGCGATTGGTCTCGGCGAGCGCCGCGATGAAATAGATGAGGAACGAGAACGGCAGGATCAGGACGTTGACGAACGGCCCGGTCTGCGACCGCGTGATATCGATCATCGACAGCGACCCGACGACGAGCGCCACCGACACGAGCGCGAGGATCTGCGGGATCTCGTAGGAGATGAGCTGGCCTGCGGAACGGAGACCGCCGACGAGGGCATATTTGTTGTTCGACGCCCACCCCGCGATGACGATGCCGAGGACGGTCATCGACCCGAGCGTGGTCAGGTACAGAAGTCCGATGTTCAGGTTCGTGCCGACGATGTCCTGGGCGAACGGCAGCACGGCCCACGACGCGAGCATCGGACAAAACACGAGCGCCGGCGCCGCCACGAAGAACCAGCCATCGGTCGCCGCCGCGCGCACGTCCTCCTTCGAGATGAGCTTGAGCGCATCGGCGAATGTCTGAAGCAGGCCGAAGGGCCCGACGTGGTACGGGCCAAGGCGGTCTTGAATGATCGCCTGGATCTTCCGTTCGAGATAGATCTGCAGGAGCGCGCCGTTCAGCACGAGGAAGAGCGCGAGGCCCACGGCGATGACCAGCCTGAGCGGCGCCCAGATGAGCGGATCGATGCCGAAGGGACCGACCGGCATGACTACCCTCTATCAATCTCGGGCTTCGCCCGAGACGCGCTCACGGCTGGTCGATTTCGCTCCTCGCGGGTGAACCGCTCGTCGCTCACTTTTCTATCCACCGCGCGCGTCGCTACGCGGCGGGAGAAACGACTTTCGAAGGGGATGTCCGGGGAAGCTCTCCTCGAGGAAGATGCGGCGGAGGTCCGGATGACCGTCGAACTCGATGCCGAACATGTCGTATGTCTCGCGCTCGCACCAATTCGCGCCTTCCCATACGGGTGCGAGCGTCGGGATGTGCGCGTCGAGCTCCGTGCACGAGGTGCGCAGCATGACCGTGACCTTCGTGCCCGTACCGCGAACGAACGTCACCGAGCGGAGCTCCGCGCCCGTGTCGACTCCGGCGTTGACGGAGTACAGGTCGCAGCGAGTACGTGGATCGTCGCGGACGAACGTCGCCACCTCCACCAGCCGCTCGCGATCGACGTCGAGGACGAGCATGTCGTGCAACGTCGAGACGCGAGCCTTCTCGCCGAGGCGCGACGCAACGTACGAGCGAAGTTCGCCGAGATCGACGGCGGCTCGCGGCGCGCTCAGTACCAATTCAATGCGTCCTTTTTCCACGCGTAGTAGAGGCCGACAACGAGGATCGCGATGAAAACGATCACCTCGATGAGACCGGTGACGCCGAGCGATCGGAAGAGCACCGCCCACGGAAAGAGGAAGATGACTTCGACGTCGAACACGACAAAGAGCAGCGCGAAAACATAGAAGTGCGTCGGATATCTCCCCCAAGCTTGGCCGGTCGGCTCTTCTCCCGATTCGTACGTACGGAGCTTTTCTTTCGTCGCCTTGCGCGGGGCGACGAGGCGAGACAGGGTCAGCAGCGCAGTTACGAAGATCGCCCCAACTACGAAGAACGCGAAGACATAAACGTACGAAAGGCTGTAGTCGGGCACCGAAAGAAAGCCTACGTAGGGGTACTCATGCGAGCAAACCGGTGCCGACACCAGATTTCCACCAATGCCTCGCTTGGTGCTACCGCGTTGCACGGTTGACACACCTGTTGGGCCAGGGTTACGGTGCAGTCCTCCCGTCACACTCAGTACGCAATTCGTACATGCGCGCCGTCGGGAGCTCGGCTGAAAGGCCGATGCGGTGAGTTGAAGGGACTGAACAGACGCACACCGGTCAGTGATGGCCGTATTCAGGTAGTTCGGAGGGACCGACAGGGTTGGGACAGCAGAGCCGACGTTCACAGGCCACGCCTAACCCAAAACGGATCCTTCAACGTCACGCTCGTCTTTTCTCTCAGGGAGCCGCCGCGGTCGGTGCGCGGGCGCGTCACCTTTCGTTCCTCGCTCTCGACGGAAGCAGCAGCTACCTCGCGGGTCTCGTCGGCGTTCGCGGACTTCGACTCGCACTCAACACTTCCGTCGCGGTGCTCGTTCTGTCGCTTCCGTTCGCTGCCACGGCCGCGTCGCGAGCGAGCACAGTCGCTCCGGCGTCGGTCGGCGCAACGACCGCCACCACGAGCGAGACCTCGCGCGCCCAGCCGCTGGCACGCGGCGGGGCCATCGCCGCGAGCCGCAATCCGCTGACGGTCGCGGCCGAAGGCACGCGACCGGTGCAGGAGGTCACGATCCACGAGGACGACACCCTCGCGACGATGGCGAACTACTACGACGTTTCGGTCGAAGCGATCGCATATGCGAACGGTCTGAGCGACGCGCGCGCCCTGCAGATGGGCCAGAAGCTCGTGATCCCGCCGGCAGAAGGCGCGCTCTACACCGTCAAGGACGGGGACACGGTCGACTCGATCGCGAGCCACTTCAAGGTCGATCCCTCGGTCATCCTCACCTACAACCGCTGCATGTTCGAGCCCGAGCAATGCGCGGCTGGTCAAAAGATCTTCGTACGCGGCGCCGAGCTGCCGGCGCTCCTCGCGCCGGACCGTCCGACTCGCGACGTGTTCGCGGCGGCGCCGCAGGTCGCGCAGCAGGCGCGGAACGGCCGTCTCTCGTGGCCGGTCGGCGGGGTCATCACGCAGTACTTCTGGTGGGGTCACACCGGCGTCGATATCGCGGCGCCATTCGGCACCGGACTCGGTGCGGGCGACGACGGCGTCGTGACGGCGACCGGCTGGGTCGCGGTCGGCGGTCTTCGTGTATGCGTGCAGCACGCCGGCGACCTGACCGTCTGCTACTACCACACGAGCGCCGTCTACGTGAGCGTCGGCCAGCAGGTCGCTCGCGGTCAGATCATCGCGGCGATCGGGCTTAGTGGAGTCACGACCGGCCCCCACGTCCACTGGGAGTGCAAGGTCGGAAACCAGTTCTTGAGCTGCCTCAGCCTCTAGCCGGCTAGCGGCGGCGCGCGCTCGACCTAGCGACCTATCCTCCGACTGGTGTTCTCCGCCGTTCATAGCGATCGTTCCGGTCGTATCGTCGTCGCCGCCGACTACGCGGCTGCCATGTCGGACGGCTCACAGGTCGGTCCCTTTTTCGGGGCACTTCCGCTCCCTGCTGGGACGGACGTGGTCCACCTGCCGGGCCGCACCGGGCTCGGCCTCGACCGGACCGGGCGCGCGCGCGAGCTCGGCCAGGGTCGCTTCGGGGTCGCCGCGATCCTTCCGATCGGCTACTTCCGCATGAGCCTCCCCGCGTACCTCGATGACCTCGGCGCTCCGCCACTCCGGCCGCGCGCGTATGCCGCGGTCGGCGCCGACACCAATGGACAGCTCGTCGTTTCCGCGTTCGCCTTGGACGCGGAGGCGGCCACAGTCGACGGCAGGTCCGCGCCGGACCTCGCGGCGCGGATCACGGCGACGCAGCGCGATCAGCCGTCCAGCCGCGTGCTGCGGCAGCTCGCGCGCTGCGCGAAGGACTACCGGTGCCGCGCGGCCGCGAACGCCTTCCTCGGGCGCCACGACTGCGCGCTGCCCGTCGCCGCGCCACGAAACGAACGACCGCCCGAGGTCCTGGTCCTCCACGACGACGCCGACGCGTCGCCAACGGAACCCGCCGCGTTCCGTCCGACGCCCGAGGAGCTCGCGGAGGCGGCGTCGCGGCACCTCGAGGGCGGCGGCACCATCGTCGCGTTCGGACGTGCGTGCGAGGGCGAGCCGCTCCTCGCCGTCCGCATCGTCGAAGAAGCGATCGTCGCGATCCGCGAACGGACGCGGCTCGGAACGATCCATCTCGAAACGAACGGCTCGTCGCCGGTCGCTCTGCGGAGGCTGTGCGACGCGGGGCTCGATTCAGTGGCGGTCCGCGTCGTGTCCGCGCGCGAGGAAACCTACGAGGCCATCCATCGGCCGGAGGGCTTCCGGTTCGCCGACGTCAGGGCGTCGATCGCGCAGGCGATCGCGGGGAAGATCTCCGTCGCGCTTCGCGTGCTCGCCCTGCCTGGCCTCACCGATCGAGCGCGAGAGCTCGATGCGCTCGTGCGCCTTGCCGGAGATCTGCCCGCCGGAGGCTCGCTCGTGCTCTGCGACCTCGCCGCCGACCCGCAGCGCGCGCTCCGCATCGCGCCATCCGGTGAAGCTGCCGTCGGAATGCGGCGGATGCTCGACCGCCTGCGCACGGACGCCGCCCATCTTCGGATCGTCGCGCTGCCGCGGCCCCTCGTTCGCCTGTAGGCCGTGTTCATCGATCGAGCGCGCCTCGTGGTCCGCGGAGGCGACGGTGGCCGGGGCGTGATCTCCTTCAGGCGCGAGGCGCATGTTCCGCGCGGGGGTCCGGACGGAGGAGATGGCGGAAAAGGCGGCGACGTCGTCCTGCGAGTGGATCCCCAGCTCGGGACGCTCACCGACTTTCGCTTTGCGAAGGAGATCGACGCGGCCTCCGGCAAGCCGGGCGCTGGCCGCAACAGCAGCGGAAGGTCCGGTGCGGATCGGGTGCTCAACGTCCCACCAGGAACGCTCGTGATCGATCGCGCGACAGGCGAGACGGTCGCGGACCTCACCGCGCCCGGCGAGGAGCTCATCGTGGCGCGGGGCGGAACCGGTGGAAAAGGCAACTCGCGTTTTGCGACGAGCACGCGACGCGCCCCGCGCATCGCCGAGGATGGCGGCAAGGGCGAGCGCAGAGAGATCGACCTCGAGCTGAAGCTTCTCGCCGATGTGGGCCTCGCGGGTCTGCCGAACGCGGGGAAGTCGACGCTCCTCGCCGCGCTCACGAGCGCTCGTCCGAAGATCGCCGACTACCCGTTCACGACGCTCACCCCGAATCTGGGCGTCGCGCGTCTCGACGATCGCGAGCTCGTCATTGCCGACATTCCGGGGCTCATCGAGGGGGCGAGCCGCGGCCTCGGCCTCGGCGAAGAGTTCCTTCGGCACGTCGAGCGCACGCGGCTCCTCGTGCATGTCGTCGACGCGTCGCGCCCCGATCCGCTCCAAGACATCGCCACCATCGACACCGAGCTGGGGAGCTACGGGCGCGGCCTTGATGAGCGCCCGCGGCTCGTCGCGCTGAATAAGCTCGACCTCCCCGAGGCGCGCGACGCGGCGCCGCGGATCGCGCGCGCTCTCGCGGAGCGCGGCGTCTCGAGCGTGGCGATATCGGCCGCGGCGCGTGAGGGAACCGACGACCTTCTACGCCAGATCTTCGATCGCTGCCCGCCGCGTGCGGCCGTGGGCGCCCTGGCGCCGCGCGAGCGCCGCATCGCGTTCGCCGGGGGTGGGCGCGACTGGCACGTGAAGCGCGAAGGAGAAGCGTTCCGGATCGAAGGCGATCGCGTGGTGCGGCTCGCGTCGGGGATCGACTGGGAGTCGCCCGACGCGGCAGCGTACTTTCAGCGCCAGCTCATCCGCACGGGAATCGAGCGCGAGTTGCGCGCGCTCGGCGCGAAGGAAGGCGACACCGTGCGCATCGGTGCCCTCGAGATGGAGTGGAGCGAACGGGCGGGAGACGAGTGAGCCGCGTCGGAGTCTTCGGCGGCACCTTCGACCCGGTCCACGTCGGGCATCTCGCGATCGCGAACGATGCGCTCGACGAGCTCGGTCTCGATCGTGTGTATTTCGTCCCAGCGCGCCGCTCGCCGTTGAAACAGGACGGGCCGATCGCAAGCGCAGAAGACCGGCTCGCGATGCTGATCGCGGCGACCCTGGGAGAACCTCGCTTTCGCGTGTCGCGCGTTGAGCTCGAGCGGGAGGGACCGTCATTCACGGTCGACACGCTCGAGTCGCTGCGCGGCGACGGTGCGCTCTTCCTGATCCTGGGAAGCGACGCATACGCGGATTTCGAGCGCTGGCGCGAACCGGCGCGGATCCGCGAACTCGCGACGATCGTGCTCGCGGCTCGTCCTGGCGCACCGAATGCACCCGCGGGCGTGCGGATGCTGGACTCTCCCCTCATGGACATCAGCTCGCGTGAGCTGCGTGCGCGGGCCGCGCGGGGCAGGTCCCTGCGCTACCTTGTCCCCGAGGCAGCACTGCGATACATCGAGGAGCACCGCCTGTACCGATGACCGATCTCTCGCCCAGAGCCATGGCCGACGTCGTGGTCGATGCCGCGGGCGACAAGAAGGCCGAGGACATCCTCGTGCTCAATGTTTCGGAGCTCACGACGATCGCCGACCTGTTCGTCATCTGCACCGGCAGGGGCGAGCGACAGGTGCAGGCGATCGCGGACGCGGTCCGCGAGAAGGCGATCGAGGCGGGCCGTCGACCCATCGGCGTCGAGGGGTACAACGCCGGCCGATGGGTGTTGATCGATCTCGGTGACGTTGTGGTGCACGCGTTCGTCCCCGAGGAGCGACATCTATACCGTCTTGAACGCCTCTGGGGCGACGCCCCCGTAGTTCTTCGGATCGCCTAGCCGTAGGCTCGCCCCGCGATGGGTCGCCTACCGATCCCGCCTCGAGGACTCTTCCCTCTGGCTCTGTGGATCCTCGGCCTCGCCGCCGCGTACTTCGTGGCTGGCAAGTTCGGGCTCAGCCTCGCGCTCGTCAACACGAGCACCACCGCGGTGTGGCCGCCTACCGGCATCGCGCTCGCCGCGCTGCTCCTGATAGGCCACCGTGTCTGGCCCGGGATCGCGATCGGGGCCTTCCTGGTGAACGTAACGACCACCGCGGATGTGTCTTCGTCAATCGGCATCGCCATAGGCAACACGCTCGAGGCGATCATCGGAGCGCACCTTGTGAACGCGTTCGCGAACGGGTCGCGCGCCTTCGAGCGTCCGCAGGACGTTTTCAAGTTCGCGTTTCTCGCCGCGCTCCTCAGCACGGTCGTGAGCGCAACGATTGGTACGATCTCGCTCCGTCTCGCCGGCCTCGCCGTCCCCGCGAATCTCGGCGCAGTGTGGTTCACCTGGTGGCTCGGCGACGCCGGCGGCGCCCTCGTCGTCGCGCCGGCGCTTCTGACGTGGGCCCGGTTCGATTTCCGCGAGCTCAGGTCGCACGTCTTGGAGCGCGCCGGTTTGTTGACGGCGGTCGTTCTCACTGGGGTTCTCCTTTTTGTGTGGAACGAGCCTCTTTCGATGAACCGCGACCCCATCGAATTCCTTACGCTTCCGGTGTTCATCTGGGCGGCCTACCGATTCGGCCCGCGTGAGACCACCGCGGCCGCACTGATCCTCGCCGTCATCGCGGACTGGGGGACGATTCACGGTTACGGTCCGTTCGCGAAGAGCGACCCGAACGAGTCCCTCCTGCTCCTTCAGGCGTTCATGGGCGTCGCAGCAGTGACGTCCGAAATGCTGGCCGCGGCGCTGCTTGATCGGCGACGCGCGGAGACGACGGTGCGGACCACCGAGCAGCGCCTGCGCTTGGTCGCCGAGGAATCTGCGCGCGTACGCGAGGAGTTCCTATCTATCGCGACGCACGAGCTCCGGACACCGCTCGCCGGACTGCGCGGGTACCTCCAGCTTGCCGAGCAATCACTCGATCGCGGCCAGCACGATCGCGTGCGGAGCGTGTTCGGTGGGGCCCTGAGACAGTCCGACCGGCTAGCGTCTCTGGTCGCGCAGCTTCTTGATGCATCGCAGGCGCAAGCCGGAGCGCTGATCGTGGAGCCCATCACGACCGACGTGTCCGATCTGGTGGTGCGGGCCGTGGAGGCCGAGCGACTCGGCAACGAGACACATCGGTGGGTCACCCAGATCGCGCCAGACCTCCGCGCGCGTGTGGACCCTCTCCGCTTCGAGCAGGTCGTCGTGAACCTGCTCGACAACGCGATCAAGTTCACCCCCGCCGGCGGAACGATTGCGGTCCGGCTTGCGGGGACCGCGGCGAAGGTGCGGCTTGAGGTCGCCGACCAGGGGATTGGGATCGCTCCCGACCGGATCGTTCAGATCTTCGAGCGCTTCTATCGGGCGCATGGCGACCGGGGCCTTCCCGGTCTGGGCCTCGGTCTCTATATCGCGCGACAGATCGTGGAGTGCCACGCCGGCGAGATCGCCGTCGTGTCGGAGCCAGGTCGGGGCAGCACTTTCACAGTGACGGTTCCGCGCACTACCGGAGCGCTAGCGCCGCCGCCCCGGGCCGAACCCGCGCGCGACCTCGGCGGCAGGGCCGGTCGCGTCCTGGTCGTGGACGACGATCCTGACATCTGCGCGCTTGTGACGGAGGTCCTGCGTGACGCCGGACTGATCGTCGCGAGCGCGAAGGAAGGCAGGGAGGCGCTCGCGGAAGCCGGGCGCATGGGCCCAGACGTGATCCTTCTCGACAAGCTCATGCCAGGGATGGGGGGTACCGAGTTCGCGTCCGTATATCGGGCCAAGGGAGGGGCAACGCCGATCATCGCCTTCTGCGCCGCGCGCGATGCGGCGGAGTGGGCCGCCGCGATCGGAGCCGTGGCCTACATCGGCAAGCCGTTCGACGTAAAGGACCTCGAGCGCCTCGTCGTGGCGCAGCTCCCGGCGATAGCGTGAGGCCGTGTGCGACCTCGTGCTCCAGGGGTATTCAGGTACGCTAGTACCAAGAGTTTTCGTGGTCCGGCCGCGGGGCTGTAGCTCAGCTGGGAGAGCGCATGAATCGCACTCATGAGGTCAGGGGTTCGATCCCCCTCAGCTCCACTGCTTAGGAAAAACACGAAACCTAGGGAACTTTCGTCGGCGGAGCGTGCCACGGGCGCCTGACTCGGGGCACTTTTGTCGGGGCTATCCGACCCTCCTAATTGGGATCACTCAAAATTTTCCTAGAGGGAGATTGCCCCAAGGGCGCACTGAGCGGTCGGCGCTGCGGCCTTGCGCTCACGCTCGTACCCACGGGGGTTAGCGCTGCAAGATCAGCGCGGCAAAAGAGGCCGGCCGACGTTGCCCTAAGGCAGGATGCGTCCGGGACGCTTCTACGGGCCGAAGCCCTTGAGGGTTCCGCCCATGATGCTCTCGATTCCGAGGCCATAGGCCAACGCATCCTTGACGCTGGACGCGCTGCCGAAGACGTAAGTCAGAGTGCTCCCAGCCGCCACGAATATCAGGCCGATGAAGATCGCCGCGCCTATCCGTGCCGGATCAGCGACGAATTGCGCTTGACCTCGCGCGACCTTGACCGAGTCGGGTAGTAGGAATACGACAAGGTATGAGATCAATGCTCCGATCCCGCCCCAGATCAAGATCTCAGGCGTCGAGAGTGCCACGTCTGCGGAAAACGGCGCCATCATGTTCGTGCCCAATCGGGCGCTGCGTCGGCATTCTCGACGTGGTGCATGACGAGTGAGAGTCCCCCGCTGGATAGAATCGCGGCAACACCCGGCCGCACCTTCTGTAGACGAGCCCGGTCGCCTCCCGGGTATTCGCCCCGGGACTTGCCCTTGGTTTCGCGGATCACCAGCCCAATTCCACCAGATCGAATAACTCGGCGAGACTCGGGGCCAAGAGCGATCGCGAGATACCCCGGTGCGATTCCCAGCGCAACGGCGATGATCAGGACGAGCCACCAATCCATGTTCGTCCTCCCTTCTCGCGGGTGAAGTTACTCCGGGCTGCACCGAATCGCACGTCTCTCGTCGAGAGAGGTTTGCGGACGCCGCTACAGCTCAGACAATCCGAGTTTCCTGCGCGCGAGTGCCGCCGCGGCGTCCCACGAGGGCCGCGCCACGCGTCGGTTGCCGCCCGGCGGAGCGGCCGCGAACGCGTTTATCGCAACTGCATAGGGAGCGGTGCGCTGAGTGGCCTTGCCGCCGAGGGTAATCACAGGCCGGCCCTTCAGGAGCGCCAATTGCGCCGCCAGATAGCGCCGGGCACACGAAATCTCGGCCACGCGCGGCACGACCGCCGTCTCTCGTGCGGCGGAGCACAGGAAGCTCTCGGTGATCCACGTCTTGCGCAGCTGGGCGTCCAGATCCTCGCCCGGCCAGCACCTATCGAGGAGATATCGCAGGTTGCGATGGAAGGCGGTTCGGTTCGCAGCCAACGCGTCGTACGCGGTGCGGCAGACCAGGCTGATGTACGCGTCCGGCGAAAGTTGCTCTGGGTAGGTTTCGGTCACGAACGGATCGCCTGGCTCAGCGACGATGAGTATTAGGCGCACCTCCTCGAGCGCTCCGAGCGCGCCAACAAATCCGCGCGGGATGTGACCTGTGCTGGGCGACCAGCGCGCGTACGCGCTGCATTCGCCAGTGAAAGACGCGCATGGAACATATGCGGGTGTGAGGACCGCGCGCAGCTCGGGGCAAGGAACGGGATTAATCGCGGTCACTCGGGAATTCTGAGGGGGCAGGGTTCGCTTGAACACACCCGTACGTTTCGGAACCGGCCGCCGCCGACGCGGTAGTTCCTCAGGCCGAGCGCCACAGTCGGAGTTCGCTTGGCCCGTTTAGCCAGTGTCCTCCTGCGCCGCCCACCAGGCGATCCCCTCGGCCAGTCCGTCGACGGTCACGTGGTGTAGGTACGTGCCTCCGCGCTGAGGCAGAGCGAGATCACCCGCATCGGTGGATCGGTCGCGCAGGGCAACTCGTGGGTGGCGTCTCTCGGTGTCAGTTGGGATTCCGCATGCTCGAGCGGGACCTGCTCGCCCGGGCGCAGCAGACCGATCGCGATCGTGTTCTTCGAGACGTCCATCCGATATGTGGCGCATCGCAAACGTATGCTCTTGAACACAAGCAGAGACTGTTAGTGGCTCGGCGCAGCCGCGGCGGCGCTTGGTGAGGACGAGCATGGCCCGCACGTCGCGCCTGATTCGGAGTCGGACTTAGGGGTGAAGGTGGTCCTTCTTTGAATGCATTCATGCCCCCGCGATTAGCGCGTGAACTATTCGTTGTCCTACTTCTCGCAGCACAGAGCTGTGCGTCAGAAGCCGATCGCCCTGCGGGGAGGAGCGTCGACCCCGGCGAAACGGGGCCGCCGTCTCCGGCGGCCGCGGCCACGCGCGCGACGACGAACGTGGTGTTGATCGAGACCCAGACTGACCGCGCAGTGGCGAAGTACGGCGTCTCTGGAAAGGGCGTCACGATCGCGATCCTCGACCGGGGAATCGACTGGCGCAATCCAGACTTCATCAAGTCTGACGGAGGAACCCGGATCAAGTGGCTGTTGGACATGACAGGGCAAAACTGGTGCGACGGGACGAATCCCCGTCCGACCGAATACTCCGAAGCCCAGATCAACGCCGCCCTCGCCGCCACCGGGACGATCGATTCACGCGACGCGGTCGGTCATGGGACCGCGACGGCCGGCGCTGCCGCTGGAAACGGGCGCGCCTTCGGGAACGGCACATACCGCGGGATCGCGCCTGAGGCCGACCTGGTCATCGTGAAGTTGACGTCCGACGGGGCTCCCGCGCACGACTCGAGTCGCGCCGAGGCAGCGTTCCAGGGTTGCGTCAACGATGCGCTCGACTGGCTCGACCAGAAGCTGACGCAACTCGGCCAGCCCGCTGTCGCCCTGATCAACAGCGGAACTCAATGGGGTCCGATCGATGGGACTTCCGCGATCAGCCGAAGGCTCGACCAGGTTTTCGGTTCGAGCCGACCGGGACGCGTGTTTGTCGCACCGGCTGGCGATGAAGGCGGGGTCGGCAGCCATGCGGGAGGGGATTTCGCTGCTAGCCCATCAACCACGGTTCGGTTGATGAAGTCATCCGGGGCAGTCGCCTTCTTGGGTCTCTGGTACAGCGGATCGGCACGAGCGCAGGTGAGCGTGGTGTTCGAGGATGGAACAACCGTCGGACCCGTTGGGCCAGGCATGAGTCTCCGCCAGAGCGATGTCGTGCTTCAACAGTTTGAGCCTGGAACTGAGTTCTATCCGTGGCGGTCGTCAAGCGGAGATCGAGCGGTCTACGTTCGCATCGACGGTCACCAGGGCCTAGGCAGTGTTCGCATTGACGGGCTTGGCCAGCGCGCAGGCCATTTCGACCTCTACGCATCGGGGTTAGACGCGCCGGTGCATTTCGTTGATCACCTTGCAGTCGGCAGCTCGCAGGACTTGGCCGCGACTCGATCCGCAATCGTGGCGGGCGCTTATGTGGCACAGACATCGTGGACAGATATGGATGGCCTGGTCAGGAGCGCGGCGTCCGAGGGCGCTGTCGGCGAGCTCTGGGCGCGCTCCGCTGCAGGTCCCACACGAGATGGCCGGCTCGGAGTCGACATCGCGGCACCGGGGCACAACGAGTTCGTCTCCTATGCCCCCAGTTCGTACTGGGCCACAGTGCGATCGAACCTGGTCCGGGATGGAGGCGGCTGGTACGGACGGTTTGGTGCGACGAGCGGATCGGCGCCCTTGCTTCTCGGCGCGGTGGCCCTCCTCCTCGAGGTAGACCCGACGATGACGGCCGAGCAGGTCCGGCAGATTGTCCACGGAGGTGCTCTGTCGGACCGCTTCACGAGTGCGACGCCGAATACGGCCTGGGGCTATGGAAAACTGAACGTCCTTGGGAGTCTCGATGCCTTATGTCAGAACGCCACACGACCGACGGTGCGCCAGCGCTGTGCTGGCCGACCATAGTTCTCAAGGTACAAGGGCAGAGGTCATTGTGCCCATGCTTGCGAGTCAGTCGGTGACTCGCGTGTAGAAGTCAGTCGGGCGCGCCCGGACTTGACGAGCGGACGCGAAGCCGCTTCTGGCTCGAGTCTGTCGGTCAATCCGCGGCGCCCTGCGGCGAGGGATGTGCCAGGAGCAAATCGAGGGCTGGTGCTGTGTTGACGGGGGTGTGTAGGCTCGCGCGGTGAACGAGACGAGGGGTTGGGGAGCCCTCGCGAGCCCCGATGGGCTACGGTAGCCGCGGCACAAGCGAATCTCGTCCGACGCGGCCAGAGCCGAGCCACCGGACCGGAACTGTCCTGCGTCTGGCTCTGCGACGACTCCGCATAGCTGCCAGCGCCGCGATCGTGTGCGCGATTGGCTTCGGAGCGTTGCAGCAGCCGCTTCTTGCGGGCTCGGGTGCGACCTTAGGAAGTCTGGGCAATGTAGCTTCCCCGATACCGGCGCAGCTTCTCTTGGTGACGCTCACAGCCAAGCCAAGCAGTCCGGTGGTCGGCGAGGAAGTCACCGTGCGGGTTCAACTGACGCTGCTGGCCCGGCCCGAGCCTCGGGAGGTCCGCCTTCGGATCACTACCCCGAGCGGCAGCGATTCAGTTGCGTCGACAAACCGCCAAGGTGGTGGTGTGTTCATCGGTGGATTCAGACCCGAGACCCCCGGCCGCTACGACGTCTTGACCCTGGCCGACAACATCGCCATTGGCGACCCGTTGATTGTGCAAGTCAGCAGCGCGCCGCCGAATCCTGCGGTCGTCGCGGCGCTGATCGCGGCTGGCGTAGCCGTCCTGCTCTGGCTCATCGCGCAGGAACGCAAGCGACGCAGCCGAGTACGAGAGCGTGCGCCTTCGGCACCAACCGCGGCCGCCGGCGCGCCACCACCGACGGTTTCCCCAGTCGCATCACCTACCCCGCCCGCCGTTGAGGACACATCGCCTCGTGGGGTCGCGTGGCGGCTGCCGACTGCAGTGGGCCCTGTGCCTGATCGGCCTGGTATCGAGATCCCGCCTGCGGGATCGGCGTCGGCCTCCAGCACAGGGTTACTCGATTCTCGAGTGTCCCTCGGCAGGACGATCGTGCGAAGCGCTAATGCGGCGTTATTGCCTGTAGTGGGCGTCGCATGTGTGCTATCTGGATTGGCGATCCTCTACATCCTTTTGTCGCTAGGAACCATGGATCGGTTCTACCGCCAGTCGGCAACTGTCTTTCTTGGGCTCGCCGTGGTTGTGTTCGTGGTGTCCGTCTCCGCACTCGTCATCATTCGAGCTCGGCGAAATAAAGCCCGACGTGCTGCCCTGCGAGCCGTTGCACTAGGGACGCCTGGTTGGGTCGGCGTAAAAGGCGAGGCTTGGGGAATGCAGCAACGTGGCGAGGGCGGAGCCTGGACGGTCTTGTCCTTTCGAGTGGAGCGGACGGACACCTCGACCGGCGAACGCCTTTCCCCAGTCCCGGTGGAGATGCGTGGCTATCGGTTCGATGGTTCGATCAACGAAGGCGAAACGGTCGCGGTGCCGGGCGAGTGGACTGTTGGAACGACAATGGAGCCGCACTATGTTTGGAACGTGACGACACGCTCATGGGTCGTCGCACGCACGATCGGAGTTTGGGGCACGAAGCGATGATCCCGCTTCTGGCTGCGTCGATGCTCGTGTCGCTCGCGGTCGCAGGGACACCTTGAGTCTGTGATCGGCACACCAACCGTCGGCAGCCTCGAATACCTTCAGCGAACCGGGCCGCCGGCCGACCTGCCTTCTGACTATCCCAAGACATCCGCTCCGCTCAATCGGCGACGTCTTGACCGAATCAGCGGTGTGGGACGGTACGAAAAAGCGGTGCCCCCCACCACGGCAGACCAGCCACTCCGCCTGCTTACGGAAGATGTCCTGGCTGGGCTGTACGGGCAGGCTATCGCGCTGGCTTATCTCGCGCAGGGCAGCCTAGCTGGCGTTTCGGTCAACCTCGGCGTGTGGTCGGCTGTTGAAAGGGAAGAAATCCCATCGTCAACACTCGACGCACGACATGAGATCCTTCGCACCCTGCTCGACGGGCTATACCCGGTAATGCGTCGTGTTCCTGTTGACGACGCTCAGATGGCGCAGTGGCGCCATGGCGGGATTGCGCTTGGGATTCCGAGCAGCAAGCCGCCGGATCCTGGCGACAGAGCGTCTCCACTGGATCGGCTAATCCGGGCCATGGCTGGGACGAGTTGGGCAGTCCTCGTACTCGCCGAACCGCTCGACGAGAGTGCCATCAGCACACTCCGTCACGGGGTCATCGAGGAAATGCGCAGCTTCGCGTCAAGCTCGCAGGCGTCAGGAGCACCAAGTCCCCTGACCAACTACTACCTCGAGCTCCTCCAGATGTCGCTTGTGAGCTTGACCGAGGGGCAGTCTGCCGGCGCGTGGCGCACCGGGGTGTATCTGCTCGGCGATGATGCGAGCTACTTCAGGCTTACGGGAGTCTGGCGTGGACTCTTCGCGGGCGACCAATCCCTTCCCGAGCCGCTGCGGATCTGGGATAGAGTTGACGTGCTCGATCTCGCGAGCCAGTGGCAACTCCCGGACGTGCCGTCAAAGCCCGGCCCGGGAAAATACCGCCGGCCGTTTGAGTACCAGACCTTGCTGACCTCGTCACAACTTGCGAACTATGTGCACCTGCCGCAGACCGAGACGAGCGGGTTTACGGTCGAACTCGTTCCCGACTTCGATGTGGCCCCACCAAAGCTGACCACCAATCGCACGGTCTCGGTTGGCCGAGTCTTGGAACGAACGCGGGAGACGATCGCGGAGTACGCCGTCGATCTCGAGAGCTTAAAGAAGCATGCGCTTGTTGCGGGTGTGACAGGGTCTGGGAAGACGAACACGATTTTCCACATCTTGAAGCAACTAGGTGCGCTCCAGGTGAACTTCATGATCATCGAGCCTGCGAAGGCCGAGTACCGCGCCCTGCTCAATGATCAGGCAATCGGGTCGAGCTTGCTGGTGTTCACTCCGGGCAACGACATGATTTCGCCTCTTCGTCTCAATCCGTTCGAGGCTATCGGCACGACGCCAGTGATCGAGCACATTGACCTACTCCGTTCTGTATTCGGCGCGAGCTTCGGGATGTGGACGCCACTACCACAGGTGCTGGAGCGGTGCCTGCACGAGATCTACGAGGACCGCGGCTGGAACCTGACCACTGGCGCCAACCGTCGATTGGATGGTGGTTCGAATCGTGAAGACGCGTTTCCGACGCTCTCCGACCTCGTGGCCAAGGTCGATGACGTGTCAGGTCGCCTTGGTTACGAGGAGAGGGTCACCGCCGACTTTCGCGCTGCTCTGACGACGCGGCTGAACGGTCTGCGGGCCGGTGGCAAAGGAAGAATGCTCGATGTCCAGCGGTCGACCCCGATGAAGGAGTTACTCGACAGTCGGATCGTCCTCGAGTTGCAAGGCATGGGCGACGACGACGACAAGGCATTTTTGATCGGCCTGCTGCTGATCCGCATCGCGGAGTACCGGCGAACCCCTCATGAGGCCGACCGGCTCCAGCACGTGCTCGTGGTGGAAGAGGCGCACCGCCTGCTTGCGAATCCCGGCGCGCGCCGCAGCGAGGAGGAGGCTGACCCTCGTGGCAAGGCGGTCGAAACGTTCACGAATCTGCTAGCCGAAATCAGGGCGTACGGCCAGGGCGTCGTCATCGCGGACCAGATTCCCGTCAAGTTGGCTCCCGATGTCATCAAGAACACGGAGCTCAAGATCGTCCACCGGATCGTGGCCGCCGATGACCGGGCCGCATTAGCAGGCGCCATGGCGATGGACGACCGTCAGGCGCGGCGGCTGACCACCTTGACTCGGGGACAGGCTGCTGCGTTCAGCGAGGAGGACGATGCGCCGGTGCTGGTGCTGGTCCCTCCAGCAAAGGGTCAGCCTGGTCAGGCGATCCCGGATGATACGGAAGTTGCTCGGCGCATGGCGACTATTGCAGACACTGGTTCGATTGTCGGGGGAGTGGCTGGTCGGCCAAAGCCGGAGGACGATGACGCCTTAGTGCTCGCTCGGGCGATCGTGGATGACCGCGCCTTCCAACGCGCGTTTGCGCGCGTCGTCCAATCCACCATTGAAGACCCGGCTGCGCTGGACCGCACTTGGGCGGACGTGGTCGACGTCGTCAATGCCAGGTGCTCGACAGTTATGGATGAACAACTCCTCATTGAAGCAGTGATGAGAGAGGGCGCGAAGTGGCTGGGGCGACGTCGTGGCGAACAACGCACCTGGTCCTATTCACTAACGGCCGACTTCACGCAGAAGCTCGAGGCCGTGCTCGTTGCGAAGGTTCACGGAGATGCCGGCAAGGCTGCGCGCAACGCATTCCAAAAGCTTGCCTACCTCGCGTTCGCACGGCCCTTCGCGCCGTTCGCCGCATGCACCGAGATTTGCAAGCAGGACCCGCCAGTCTGTCTCTACCGCTACGGCGCAGCCGATCTCATTGCGAGTGGTGACATGCAAGATGCCTGGACAGCGGCAGCTCACACAGATGTCACCGAGGGGAAGGAACGCCGCGCCCATACATGGAGTGCGAGCCTGACGGCTGCGTATTCCATCATTGAGACCACAAGTGGTGGGACTGAATCGACGCAAGAGATGCAACGAATGGCGTCGGATGCCCGGCGACGGGCGGCACTCTGCTACGCGCAACAGATGCTTTTGAACAACCCTCAGATTGACCCGAGCTCCACACGTGAACTCATGCACACAATCCTGTCGGAGGCAAGTTCGTGAGCGACATCGAACAGAAGGAGGCGAAAGAAGCCGCTGAGCGGCAGCGCGAGAAGGCGGCGGAGCAGCGGCGCGAGGCATTTGAAGCAAATACGGAGGCGCGCAAACTGCTGGAAGGGCGTCCGTTAGATGAGGGCGGCTCTACCCAGCTGCCAAGAGGAGCGGACAAGGCAACGCAGATCCCCGGTCAGGTCGAAAGACGTGGGGCACGAGGGGCTGAGGGCACTGGCGCCGGAGAAGGACAGGCGTCTGGCGACATTCAACCCCAGCACGAAAATCGGGAGCAAAAGGTTGCCGCGGCAGCGAAAGACGCCGCCCGTCGTTTCTCGGCGGCTCGACCAGACGCGAACTCTGTGGACAACGACACTCCTGAATCACGGGCTCCGGACATCGCAAGACGCGATGGACGACGCGGAGAAAAAAATGCCTCTCGTCGCGACGAAAGGGAGCCGCAGTCGAAGCGCGAAACGAAGGATCGCGCAGTACGTCCCCGAGGGCCGACTGCCGCAGAATCACACGCGCCCGGCCCGAACGCGGAGCGACAATCTCATCCAAGCAGGACCGCCGATGGAATTCGAGAGCCCGCTTCAACACTGCCGAGGGACTACAGCAAGCTAGCGGCCGAGTTCGTGAAGGACAGCGAACGCGTCTCCGCGAAACCCAAGGAGACACTTGACAAGGTTGCAACGGTCGTCGAGGCGGTCGGTTTGGTCGGCGACGCCTTACCGGAGGCATCGGCGACCGCTCTTCTAGGGCCGTTCGCTGGATTCGCCGGTCACTTCCTAGGTTATGCGGCCACTCTCTACACCGCGGCTGAGAACGTCGGTAAGGGCGGTGAGCTTAGGGGGATCGAGTGGGGTGTACTGGTCGCCGAAAGTCTGACTGCGCACGACAACTTGAGCGCGATGACTAAGAACGAGTTCCGCGAACAGGTCGAGCAATCCTCGATCATCTCCCAGAGCGCAAGAAAACAAGGCAACGACGCCCTCGGTGTCGCCGGACATGAAGATGAATTCTACAAAGGCATGGCGGATGGGATCGAGAGGGTCCGACAGGTCATGCAGGAAGTTGAGTTGGAGTACAGAACGCTGCAGATGGAACCAAGATCTGACGACGGCTTGCCCGGTTATGGCTGGCGTCTCAGCAATTGGCGTCAAGGACGTGAGCGGATGCGAGGCATTGGTGTCGATTACACGAACCCGGCGAAAGATGTCCAGTTGCTGCAGCATCGAGTCCTGCTACTCATCCATCCGAAACTAGACGAACTGGAGGAGGCACGAAAGCGGCTTGCTAAATAGCAACGCCGTGGAAGGGATCACGGGCACCTGCTGGTTCCTTGCCGAACGTGATCGTCCCGCATCGCGACTCGTCACGCCCTGTTCGGCTTCCTGGCGTCAGCGATTGACGGGCCGGCGATGGCGCGCGGCGGACTGAGGGCCGCGACCCATAAATGCGATGTGCGAGGCAATCCAACTTGTCCGCCTGACCGCCCCGAGCTAAGACGTGGGATGCGTAAGGGTGGCCAGACAAGGCGCGTTGCTTAAGCAAGCGACACTGCAAGGTCGAGGAGCTCCTCGACACCCTCGACGCGGATCCCACCGATTACAGTCTGGCGGTTCTGACCCCGATCGGACCGGCGACCTGCCGGGCGTTCTCCGTCGACGCCGGACGAGGCCATCAGAGAGGAGTGGTCGTTCCCTCGCCCCTGACTTTTGTAAGGCGCATGACTCCCCTGATTTTCCGATAACCTTATTCGCGTAAACACGAGCGAAACTGCGAAAGTGGGGTCCGAGACGGGCATTTGAATCGCACTCATGAGGTCAGGGGTTCGATCCCCCTCAGCTCCACAAGGTTCAGGAAGGTACGCGGTTAGGTGGACCGTTTCACGCAGAACGACCCCGAACGTCAGGCGAACATCGCATTCGCCTTGATCTTTCTCGGCATCATCGCGGTCGGCGCTCTCACGATTTGGCTCTTCTACGGAGCGTCCTTCTAAGCAGAGCGGACAAGCGACCCCGCGCCCGTTCTGAACCGCGCCCACAAGCCCCTGCCGCGGCGCCATAGCGCTCCCCGGCGCCTGCCGGGCAGCACCATTTGCGGACGATTCCGGGTGAAGGTACTGACAGGCTGGCGCTGACGCCGTTATTAATCCGTAAGGTCGCTGTTGCCGGACCGTTACCCCAAAGGAGTGCTGATGCTTCGCCGTGCGCTGATCTTCACGTTTGCTGCCGCCGCCATCACCATCGGTTCTTCGTCAGCCGCCGCGGCGGTCACGCACGTGGAGCGGAGCGCCCAGGGCGCGACCGCCCAGAGCGACATCGTCGCGCTGGTCAATGCGTATCGCGCGAACAACGGGCTTCAGGCGGTCTCGCAGAACGGCGCGCTCACGGCGGCGGCGGCGTGGATGGCCGGCGACATGGCCGCGAAGAATTACATCGGACACGTCTCCTCGGACGGGCGCTCGCCGACGCAACGGATGTCGGCGTTCGGTTATCCGGCGACGTCCATGTACACGGGTGAGGACCTCGGAGCGGGGTATGCCACCGCGGGTGCGGTGCTCGCGGGATGGCAGGCGAGCGCCGCGCACAACGCGGTCCTCCTGAATCCGAACTACAACTCGATCGGAATCGGTCTCGTGTACGAGGCGAACTCAACCTATAAGTGGTACTGGGCCGCGGACTTCGGGGGACCGGGCGGGACCGTGAAGGTCGCCATTCCGCCGCCGGCATCGCAGGCGCCCGCGCCGGTGAAGCCCGCGGCACCGGCCGCCCAACCGATCGCTCCGCGCGCGGCCGCGGCGGCGCGAGGCGCAGATCCGCAACCGGCAGAAGAAACGGTCGATCCCGAGGTCGCCGCGGCGGCTGCTCAGATCGCCTTCATCGAAGCTCTCGGCGAGCGGCGCATCGCGCATCTCCTCGCGGTGCTCTTCCGCCTGGGCACCATCTAGCCGCCTAACATCCTCCCTGCAAGGGGGAGTCAAGGATGGCGACGCCCACGCTCCAGAACTACATCGACGGCCGCTGGCTCGACGCGTCCGGCGGCGGCACGTTCGAGAACACCAACCCCGCGACCAGCGAGCTGATCGCGAACGTCGCGAAGTCGACGGTCGCCGACGTGGACCGCGCGGTGGATGCGGCGCGGCGCGCCCTCGACGGCTGGCGTCTCTATCCCGCCCCAAAACGCGGCGAGATCCTCTACCGGGCCGGCGAGATCATGCTCACGCGCAAGGACGACCTCGCCCGCGAGATGACACGCGAGATGGGCAAGGTGCTCGCCGAATCCCGCGGTGACGTCCAAGAGGGCATCGACATGACCTACTACATCGCCGGGGAAGGCCGCCGGCAGTTCGGCGACGTCGTCCCGGCGGAGCTCCCAAACAAATGGGCGATGAGCATGCGGCACCCCGTGGGCGTCGTCGCGGCGATCACCCCGTGGAATTTCCCATTCGCGATCCCGACCTGGAAGATCATGCCGGCGCTGATCCTCGGCAACACCATCGTGTTCAAGCCCGCGTCGTACACCCCGCTCCTTGCCGTCCGCCTCGTCGAGATACTCGAGGAGGCGGGTCTCCCGAAAGGCGTGATCAACCTCGTCCTCGGATCGGGGGGCGATCTCGGCGACCATATCGTCTCGCATCCCGGGATCGACCTCATCTCGTTCACGGGCTCGTCCGACACGGGGTCGCACATCAGCGAGATCGGCGGGCGGCTCCTGAAGCGCGTGTCCTGCGAGCTGGGTGGTAAGAACGCGATCGTCGTCCTCGACGATGCGGATGTCGATCTCTCGCTTGACGGGATCGTCTGGTCGGCGTTCGGCACATCCGGGCAGCGATGCACCGCCGCGTCGCGGGTCATCGCCCACAAGAGCGTCGCGAAAGACCTCGTCGACAAGCTCGTCGGCAGGGCGAAGAAACTTCGGCTCGGGAACGGGCTCGAGGCATCGACCGACGTCGGGCCGGTCGTCTCCGCGTCGCAGCTCGAGCGGGTGCACTCGTTCATCCCGGTCGCCGAGAAGGAAGGGGCGACGGTCGCCGCCGGCGGTCACGTATCGACTGAGGGAGCGCTCGGCAAGGGTTTCTTCCACGAGCCCACCGTGCTCGTCGACGTGAAGCCGAACATGCGCGTCGCGCAGGAAGAGATCTTCGGCCCGGTGACGGCGGTGATCGAGGTCTCGAGCGTCGACGAAGCGATCAAGGCCGTGAACTCGACGAAGTACGGGCTCTCGAGCTCGATCTACACGCGGAACGTGAACAACGCGTTCCGCTTCATGCGCGACGCCGAGACCGGGATCGTCTACGTCAACGCGGGCACCATCGGTGCGGAGATCCAGCTCCCGTTCGGCGGCATGAAGGCGACCGGCAACGGTCATCGTGAGGCCGGCCGCGCCGCGCTCGACGTCTACTCCGAGTGGAAGTCGATCTACGTCGATTACTCGGGCAAGCTTCAGCGCGCGCAGATCGATGCGGCGGAGGGCACGAAGACGGCGCCCTGAGCGCGCGAACGCGGCCGCCTGGCCGGGACCCGGCTCATGACTCACCGACCGGGAGCGTGAAATGGACCACCGTGCCCTCGCCGACCACGCTGGTGGCTGAGATGTCGCCGCCGTGCGCCTCGACGAGCTGTTTTGCGATCGCGAGTCCGAGGCCAGCGCCGCGAGACTCGGGCGACTTGTAGAAACGCTCGAAGATCCGTCCGATCCGCTCGGGAGCGATGCCGGCACCGGTGTCGCGAACGTCGATCGCCACCCGAGCATCGTCGGCGCGTGCCGTCACCGTTACCTGTCCGCCCCGTGGCGTGTAGCGCAGCGCGTTGGCGACGAGGTTCGAGAGGATCTCGCGCGCGCGGACGGGATCGGCGTCGACCTGGGGCAGTCCACTCGGCACCTGCGCCTCGAGCGACACGCCGGCCGGCAGAGCCCGCGATGCGAACGAGTCGACGGTCTCGCGTACAAGCGCGCCGACGTCGATCGGCTCGCGATGGAGCGCGAGGGCACCCGACTCGGCGAGCGACAGCGTGCGCAGATCCTCGACGAGGCGCGACAGCACCTTCGTCTCATCGAGGATCGCGACGAGGTGCGCTTCGTCCGCAGGGTGAACGCCATCGACGAGCGCTTCGAGGTTGCCTTGCACCACGGATAGCGGCGTGCGCAGTTCGTGGCTCACGTCCGCGAGAAGCCGGCGGCGCTGCTCCTCGCCCGCTTCGAGACGCGTGGTCATCGTGTTGAACGCGCGCGCGAGCCTGCGCGCCTCGCGCGGCCCTCGCTCCGCCACGCGTGTGGAGAGATCCCCGTCAGCGACTCGCCCGACGGCGTCGATCAGGTCACCCACCGGACGGGCGATCCGGCGAAGTGATCTTGCTGCGAGGGCGATCCCGTAAAGGACGAACAGCAGCGCCACGCCGCGGGCGACATTGCCGACAAGGTCCGGCGCTCCGAGCGCGGTGGCGAGCGTCCAGAAGAGGAACGTGGCGGCGACAACCGAGAGGACCGCGCCCGCGACGAAGAACATCGCCATGCGCCGCATGAACCCGCCCCGGACCCACGGCGGGCCGCCCCAGCCTCGCTCGGGAGGAAAGGGCTCGTTCTCCGGCCACCACCGCGGTCGGCGCCGCGGATCGCCCCAGCCCCCGCGTCTCACTCGTCGAGCTCGGCGAAGCGATAGCCCACTCCGTACACCGTGAGCACATATCGCGGGATCGCGGGATCGGGCTCCAGTTTGTGCCGGATGTTCTTTACGTGCGCGTCGATGGCGCGCTCATAGGACTCGAACGCCACGCCGTGCACCGCGTCGAGGAGCTGCGCGCGCGTGAACACGCGGCCCGGTTCGCGCGCCATGGTGGCGACGAGCTGGAACTCGGTCGGCGTGAGATCGACGGCGCGATCGGCGATCGTCGTGCGCATCCGCGGTACGTCGAGGGTGACGTCGCCGACCCGAACGATCTCGGTCTCGGACCGGGGCCGCTCGGTCCGTCGGAGCACGGCGCGCACGCGCGCTACGAGCTCCTTAGGGCTGAAGGGCTTTGTGACGTAATCGTCCGCGCCTAGCTCGAGACCTACGAGCTTGTCGGACTCTTCGCTGCGACCGGTGAGCATGACGATCGGCACATTCGACTCACCGCGGAGCCTGCGCGCCACGTCGAGGCCGTCGAGCTCGGGCAGACCGAGATCGAGCACGACGAGGTCGGGCTTCTCGGCGCGCGCGGTCGCGAGCGCGGCTTTTCCGTCGTAAGCCACGACGACCGCGAAGCCGGCGTGCTCGAGATAGTCACGCGCCAGCTGCACGATCTTCGGCTCGTCGTCGACGACCATCACCGTTTTCATCGTCGCCGCGAATCCTAGGTAACGCGAGACGCCGGACCTCTGTCCGGCGTCTCGTCGTCTCGACGCGTCTACCGGCCGCTGGGCGGAGGCGATGTCGTCCCGGTGTCGCTCGGTTTCTCACCGTGCAGCTCCTTGTGGAGCGCCTCGAGCCGCTCGCGCGGGCTCTGGTACTGGCCGGGGCCTCCCCAACCAGCGCCGTAGCCCCACCCGCGTCCGCGGGAGAACGCGCCACGGACGAGGGCGAAGATCAGGAAGATGAAGAGGAGCGGGAAGAGGAACCCGAACCCTCCGAAGAAGAAGGGGTGGTAGTAGTAGAGGGCCGGAGCGACCGCGGTTCCCGTCGCGGCGAGCCCCTGCGAGACCCCCAGCTGGTACGCGCCGACGCCCACGATCGCTGCGATCACGAGCGTGAGGATGATCCCGATGCCACGCATTGGTGTGTCTCCTTTTTTCGATGTCGTCGAGGGAAAGCGTCACAGCGGCCGATGAACTGGGTGTGAACGAGGAACGGAGATTTGTCGTCAGCGAAGGACGCTGTCCAGCCAGCGCGCGGCTGTCGCGACCGCCAGAGGCTCGCCTGGGCCGAAATCATGGCCCGCGCCGGCGATCCGCACGAGATCGATCCGCGGGTTGTTCGCCGCGATCCGCTCGAGGACGGCGAACGGACCGAGCTCGTCTTTTTCACCCTGGACGACGAGCGTGGGACACGTCGTCCCGGCGAGAGCCGCCTCGTCACGCGGACGCGGGCGCTTCGCGGGCGCGATCGGATGGCCGAGGATGACGAGCGCATCCGGCGGCTCGCGCTCCGCGAGGAAAGCGCAGATGCGGCCCCCGAACGAGCGGCCGACGAGGGCGACGCGCTCGTGTCCTGCGGCGCGGAGCGCGTCGCGCGCGCCGCGGAGATCCTCGATCTCCGAGACGTAGTCCTTGCTAGGCCGGGATCCGCGCGTCCTGAAGGTCACCGCCTGCGAGGCGATGCCGAATCCGCCGAGCGCAGCCCCGAGCTTCTGCAGGATCGGCTGCTCCGCGGTGCCGCCATACCCCGGCGCAAGGACCGCCGCGCGTTTCAAGCCGGCGGCTTCGGAAGCTTCTGCGCGAGCGCGAGCGACGGGCCCAGAAGATCGCCCGTGGCCTCGAGGCGCGCGGACATGTTCATCATCGTGAAGGCATCGGGCCGTCCGAGCGACGCGATCTCGTCCCACCGGAGCGGCGCGGACACGGGCGCGCGGCGAATCGGACGAACGCTGTACGGCCCGGCTGTGGACTTGGCGCGCGTGTTCTGCAGGTAGTCGATGTAGATCCCGCGGCGCTTCGCTTTGCTGAATTCGAGCGTGACGAGCTTCGGCAGCTTCTCTCTGGTGAGCTGGCCCACGCGAAGAGCGAACGCGCGGCTCTCATCGAACGTGTATCGCCGGGCGATGGGGACGAGCACATGGATACCGCGCGAGCCCGTGGTTTTTGGGAAGCCGACGAGTCCGAGATCGTCAAGCACTTCCTTGACGGCGCGCGCGACCTCCTTCACGTCGTCCCACCGCGCGCCCTCGGCCGGATCTAGATCGATCATGACGTTGTCCGGCTTCTCCGGTTCGTCGGCGCGCGCGAGCCGCGGATGGATCTCGATCGCTGTGTAGTTCGCCATCCACACGAGGGTCGCCATGTCGTTCGCGAGGACGTAGGCGTTTTCCGGCTCCCGCGGATCGATCCAGCTCTTGATCCACTCGGGAGTGAATCCGGGCTTGTTCTTTTGATAGAAGTGCGTGCCGTGGATGCCGTCGGGGAACGGCTTCAAGGTGAGGGGCCGGTCGCGCAGCCAAGGCACGAGATACGGCGAGACCTCGGTGTAGTAGCGGATGAGGTCGGCCTTGGTGTAGCCGTCCTCGGGGAAGAGGACTTTCTCGAGGTTCGTCAGCTTGATGCGTTTGCCTTCGACCTCGAGCACTGACGGGGCCCTTGCGGCTCCGTCATCGTTCCCCGATGGGGCCCTCGTTGTCGCGGCGCGCTTCGCGGCCTCCTGGGCTTTTTTTGCCGAGTCGCGGCGCTCCTCTCCCGTGGCGTCGTGCGGATCGACATCCGGACGAAGGCCGCGATAGGTCGGATGCCGGAGCGTGCCGTCCCGCGTGATCTCGGCGTACTCGACCTCACACACGAGCTCCGGGAGACACCACCGCGCGGGTTGATTCGTCCGCGGCTTCGTGGCGAACGGTGAGGTCGGCGACTCGTGCTCCTGCAGGATCACCAGCAGGTCGCGGAGCGTTCGTTCGTCGAACCCGGTTCCGACGTGCCCCACCGGCTGCAGCTTGCCGTCGCGGTAGACGCCGAGCAGGAGCGCACCCAGGGTCTTGGTGCGGCCACCCTGCCCCGCCGTCCATCCCCCGATCACGCACTCCATCGTGCGGAACGTTTTGATCTTCACCCACGCGGGCGACCGCGCGCCTGGCTGGTAGATCGAATCGAGCCGCTTCGCGACGATCCCTTCGATGCCCTGCTCTCGGGCCGCTTCGAAGAGCGCGACGCCGGTGCCCGGGAATCCTTCGCTCCGTCGGATCGAGCCCATCGGCGTCAACGCCTCGTCGAGGCGTCGCAAGCGCTCGCGGAGTGGCTTTCGGGTGAGGTCCTCGCCGTCCGCGTAAAGGATGTCGAAGACCTGATAGATGACCGGAGTCGATTTGCGGAGCTTGCGCACGGTGCTCTCGTCACTTACGTGCATGCGCGGTTGCAGGCGCTGGAAGCTCGGAACGCCCTTGGAGTCGAGCGCCACGATCTCGCCGTCGAGGATGGCGTGATACGCACCGGTGAGCGCCTCCGCGGCCTGCGTCGCCTCGGGATACTGCTTGGTGCAGTCGAGAAGGTTGCGCGTCTGAAGACGGACCTCTCCCCCATCGACGAAGGCGATCGTGCGCACCCCGTCCCATTTCGGTTCGTAGGTGAAGTCGGGCGAGTCGAAAGGCTCGTCGGCCGCCGCCGCGAGCATCGGCTCGATCTTCGATAGGAGCGGATCGTTCTTCGGCGGCGTGCCGTGCTTGATCATCAGCCAGTCGCGACCCTCGTTCTGCTTCGTCTGCACGATGACCCACTCGCCGTCGAGACGCCTGCCCTTCATGCGCACCTTCAGCTCGTTCGGCTTCTCTTCCAGTAGCTCATACGTGCCGGTATCCCAGATGGTCATCGTCCCCGCGCCGTAGCCGTCGGGAATCACGCCGTGAAACGTCAGGTACTCGATCGGATGGTCCTCTGTGTGGACCGCGAGCCGCCTCTTTCCGGCCTCGAGCGGTGGCCCGTTCGGCACGGCCCACGAGGCGAGGATGCCGCGCATCTCGAGCCGAACGTCCCAGTGGAGCCGCGTCGCGTGGTGCCGATGGACCACGTAGCGACGCGTCTCTTCTTTCTCCGGCAGCCTGCCCTTCGGTTCGGGCGTGCGGCGGAAGTCGCGTTTGCGCTGGTACTCGGTGAGGCTCAATCTGTGGCCTTCGCCATTGTCGGGGAGGTCGCATCGTGACGTCCGCGCCGTTTTCGTCGCTGGTCAAGGACTACCTCGCCGACCGCTACGAGGAATCCCCGACCTGGGCCAGCATGCTCGGCCTCACCGCATACGACGAGCGCTCGGAAGACCTCTCGGCAGAGGCGTTCCGTCGTCGTGACGCGGCCGTGCTCGACTGGACCAAGCGCTTTGCGGCCGTGCCCGACGACAGCCTCACTCCGGCCGAGCGCATCGACCGTGACGTCATCCTCGCGTCGCTCCGCGGACGCGAGCTCATGCAGCCGCGCCTTGATTGGAAGCGGCAGCCGAATACCTACCTGAATCCCTCGCTGGGCGGCGTTTTCACGCTCTTCCTCCACCGTCTTCGGCCGGAGCGTGACCTGGCCGAGGCGGCGCGCGCGCGGCTTCACGCAGTTACCAGACACGTCGCCGACGGAAAAGCGAACGTGGACTTCGCGCTCGTCCCGCGCGTGTACCTCGATCGCGCGATCGGCCAGGCGAACGCGGCGGCGCGCTACGCCCGCGAGCTTGTCCCCAAGGAGGTCAAGGACCCGACGCTCCGGCAGAAGGTCGCGGAAGCCGGAGCGACGGCGGCCGGCGCCTTCGAGGACTTCGCGGGGTTTCTCGAGACGAACAAGGCGCGCGCGTCCGGTGATTACGCGATCGGCGAGGAGCTCTACACGTCGCTCCTGCGGGAGAAGGAGCTCCTTCCGTTCGGCACGCGCGAGCTCCAGGGTCGCGGGCGGGAGCAATACGACCTGCTTGCGAACGACGCGAACAAGATCGCGGCGCAGATCGACGGAGGCGGCACCTGGACGGAGGTTTGCGAGCGCCTGAACCGCGTGCACGCGCCGACGCCCGACGCGATGCGGGCAGAGTACGAGGAATGGACCGAGCGCGCGCGATCGTTCCTCGTGGACACCGGGCTCGTCACGCTTCCACCGGGCGAGCGCTGTACGGTCGAGCCGTCACCCCACTACCAGCGTCCGATCCAGGCGGTCGCGAGCTACAACCAGCCTCCCGCTTTCAGCGATTCGCTCCACGGTCACTTCTTCGTGCCCTACCCGCCCGACGGCACACCACCGGAGGAAGTCCAGAAGCGCCTCGAGGGAAACTGCAGCGCGGGGATCCCGACGACCGCCGTACACGAGGCGTACCCGGGTCACCACTGGCACCTCGTCATGGCCAAGCAGAACGGCTCGGACATCCGCCGGACGCACTTCACTTCGTATTTCGCCGAGGGGTGGGGTCTCTACGCGGAGCGGGTCATGCGCGAGCAAGGCTTCTTCACCGACCCACGACACCTCTTGTTCCAGTACGAGGCGACGCTCTTCCGCGCGGCGCGCATCGTGGTGGACACGTCGCTGCATATGAAGGAGATGACCTTCGACCAAGCCGTCGAATTCATGGTGAAGAACGCGAACCTCACTCTCCCGAACGCGAAGGCCGAGGTCGGCCGGTACTGCTCCTGGCCGACGCAGGCCTCGAGCTATCTCACGGGGATGCTCGAGATCATCGACATCCGCACGCGATGGCTCGCCAAGCGCGGATCGGCCGACCGCGCGGCCCTCCGCGCCTTCCACGACGCGATCACGTCGACCGGCTCGATACCGACGTCACTCGCGGAGCGGGCGATCGCGAATTAGCTCGAATGGATCTTCCGCTCTGGGCAAACATCGTTCTCGTCTTCATCGCGATCTGGATCGTCGTCGTCGTGGTCCTCGTGATCATCGGCCGCGTCCTCCTTGCACGCGAGCTCGCTCTGCTCCTGCCGAACCTCGTCAGACTTTTCGGCGGGCTCCTGCGCGACGCTCGCGTCCCGCTCCGCGCGAAGATCGTGCTCGCGGTGGCGAGCGTTTGGCTCGCCTCGCCGATCGACCTCATCCCGGACTTCATCCCCATCGTCGGTTCGCTCGATGACGCGGTCGTCGCCGGGCTCGCCCTCCGTTTCGTCCTCCGCACGACCGACGGTGCGGTCGTCCGCGAGCATTGGCGCGGCGATCCGGCAACGCTTGAACGGCTCCTTCGGCTCGTCTCGTGGGGCGGCCGCCGCGGTACGCCGCGTGCGCTCCCTTGATGGGACCGTTATGATTCGCGCGGCAAGGCCGCGCGCAAAAGGGGAAAACGGCCAGTGAGGTGGTAGGGCATGCCGCGATCGATCTGGAAAGGCGTCATGAGCTTCGGGATGGTCGCCATCCCGGTGCGGTTGTATCTGGCGACGGAGAGCTCGAGCAAGGTCTCGTTCAACCTTCTCTGCCCGGAGCATCGGAGCCGCATCAAGAACAAGCGCTACTGCGTCGAGGGCGACCACGAGGTCGCTTGGGGCGACGTCGTACGTGGGTACGAGTACGAGAAGGGTAACTACGTCGAGCTGACGGACGAGGATCTCGAGAAGCTCCCCCTCCGTTCAAGCAAGGCAATCGACATCACCGGGTTCATCAAGGATGAGGAGCTCCCCGGCGCGCTCTATTACCAGTCGGCCTATTACCTCGAGCCCGAGAAGTCGGCCGAGAAGCCGTACGCGCTCCTGAACAAGACCCTGGCGAAGACCGGACGCGTCGCGATCGCGAAGTTCGCTTTGCGCGACAGAGAGCGCCTGGTCTCGGTGCGTCCGCAGGACGGCGCGCTCCTCATGAACACGCTCCATTGGCCGGACGAGATCCGCTCCACCGAGGACCTCGACGTCCCCGAGGAGGTGAAGGTCTCTCCCGCCGAGCTCAAGATGGCGGAGAACCTCGTCGGCATGATGGCGACCGAATTCGAGCCGTCCGAATACAAGGACGAGTACAAGCAGGCGATCCTTAAGCTGGTGGAGGCGAAGGTCCAGAAGAAAGAGATCATCGAGGCTCCCGAGCCGGAGGCCGAGACCACGGTCGTCGATCTCATGTCCGCACTCAAGGCGTCGGTCGAAAAGGCGAAGAAGAGCGGGGCGAAGAGCAAGAGCGTCTCGTCCGGTTCGTCGTCACGGACCGCGCGGAAGAAGGCGTCCTAGGACCTATCCTCGGCAAGTGCCCTCGCGCGAGCGACCGGAGAGTGGCGCGCATCCGACCCTCATCGATGTCGGCGAGGCGGCGAGCGCGGTGCCCCGCGCGCTCACACCGATGCGGCCACGTCTGGCGCGCCGCGCGTTCAATTCGCCCGAGTACATCTTCGAGCTGAAGTGGGACGGGATCCGCGCGCTCGCGTCGCATGACGCGACGGGACTGCGCGTGACCGATCGCGGGGGAGGCGACCTCCTTCCCGCTGTGCCTGAGCTCCGCGACCTACGCCTGCCTGAAGGAATGGTCCTCGACGGCGAGATCGTCGTCTGCGATTCACGCGGCCGTCCGAGCTACGACCTTCTCGCCGGCAGACTCGGACCAAAGGCCGCGAAACGGGGCCGCGGCCCGATCTTCGTCGCCTTCGACATGCTGTACGCCGACAGCCGCCCGCTCATCTCGCGGCCGCTTGCCGAGCGCCGGGCGCGCCTCCTCGGTGCCGGCCTGGGTTCGCGAATCCTCGCCGTGCCGGAGCACCTGGACGACGACGGCGAGCCCTTCCTCGATGTGGTGGCGGAATACGGGCTCGAGGGCATCGTCGCCAAGAGGCGTGACGGGCGGTATGTCCCGGGCGCACGCACCGCCGATTGGCTGAAATGCCATGTCACACCGCGCGCCGACGTGGTCGTCGGTGGTCTCGTCATCGACGATCACCGCGGCGCGCGCACCCTGCTGTGCGGACTGCGTGGTGAGGATGGGGCAATCGTCTTCGCGGGCGATGCATACGTCCCGCCCTTCCTCGGCGGGTGGCTCGATGTGGCGACGCGTGGTTTCGCCGCCAACGCATCGTGCTTCGCGACGCCGGTCGCCGTGCGCGACGGTCTTCGTTTCTTACGACCGCGTCTTGTCGCGATCGTCGAGCACGCCGGACTCGAGAACGGTGAGCTCCGCGATGCGCGATTCCGCGGTCTGCGACTCGATGGAAACCTCGACGATTGCCGCCGTCATGAGCCGGTCGAGGTCCCGTCCTATCCGCCGCACACCGCAAGCGATCGACCCCGCCTCATCGTTTTGAACAGCCTTCCCTTCCCGGTCTCCTGACCTTAGTATTGAAAAAACCCCGGAGGTCCAGCCCGTGCCGAAGTTTGTGTTCGTGACCGGAGGGGTCACTTCCTCGCTGGGCAAAGGCATCACCGCCGCTTCCCTCGGTCGCATCCTCTCCGCGAGGGGCCTCGCCGTCGCGTCGCTCAAGATGGATCCCTACCTCAACGTCGACCCCGGGACGATGTCGCCCTATCAGCATGGTGAGGTCTTCGTCACCGAAGACGGCGCCGAGAGCGATCTGGACCTCGGCCACTACGAGCGCTTCATCGACCGGAACGTCACGCGCGCGTCGAACGTGACCACGGGCCAGATCTACAACTCGGTCATCGCAAAGGAACGGCGCGGTGATTATCTTGGCGCGACGGTGCAGGTCATCCCGCATGTGACGAATGAGATCAAGGAGCGGATCCATCGTGTCGCCCGCGAGCAGCAGGCTGAGATCGTCGTCGTCGAGGTCGGCGGCACCGTCGGCGACATCGAATCGCTCCCCTACCTCGAGGCGATCCGTCAGTTCCGCAAGGACGTCGGCAAGCAGAACGTCCTTTATATCCATCTGACGCTCCTGCCTCGCGTCGCCACTGGCGAGCTAAAGACGAAGCCGACCCAGCACTCGGTGCGGGAGCTGCGAGCAATCGGTATCCAGCCGGACGTCGTAATCGCCCGCGCAGACGAGCCGATCGACGACGACCTGCGCGAGAAGATCGCGCTCTTTTGCGACGTGAAGCTCGACAACGTCATCAGCGAGCCGGACGCTTGGTCGATCTACGGCGTCCCGCTCATGCTCGAGGAGGCCGGTCTCGGGAAGATCGTCGTCGAGGAGCTCGGCCTCTCCGGCGCGAAGGAGCCCGACCTCACGGAGTGGAAGGCGCTCACCGAGCGCATCCGCGGCGCGCGCATTCCGCTGACGATCGGCCTCGTCGGCAAGTACATCGAGCTGCCGGACGCATATCTCTCCGTTGCGGAAGCGGTGCGTCACGCCGCGTGGGCGGCGGGCTGCGACGTGAAGCTCCAATGGATCGACAGCGAGCACCTCGAGCGCTCCGACGACGTCGAGCCGCTCGTCGGCCTCGACGGCATCGTCGTTCCAGGCGGCTTCGGGTACCGCGGCATCGAGGGTAAGGTGAAGGCGACCCGGTTCGGCCGCGAGCGGCGGGTTCCGACGCTCGGTCTCTGCATGGGAATGCAGTGCATGGTCATCGAGCTGGCGCGCACCGCCCTCGGCACAAACGACGCGAACTCGACCGAGTTCGACGCCTTCACGCCGCACCCGGTGATCGACCTCTTGCCGGAGCAGCGCGACATCGGCGACAAGGGCGGCACGATGCGGCTCGGGAGCTACCCGTGCGTCCTCGAGCCCGGGTCGGTCGCGGCCCGCTCGTACGGACAACCGATCGTGCTCGAGCGGCATCGTCATCGCTTCGAGTTCAATAACGCGTATCGCGAGCTCCTTCAGAGCCACGGCATGCGATTCACTGGCCTCTCGCCGGACGGACGCCTCGTCGAGATCGCTGAGATGCCCGACCACCCGTTCTATCTCGGCACCCAGTACCACCCTGAGTTCAAGTCGCGGCCCAACCGCCCTCATCCGCTGTTCATCTCGTTCATCGATGCCGCGATATCGTTCGCACGTTCGAACGGGCGCGCCGCGGAGGCGGCACCCCGCATGCAGGAGTTGCCAACCACATGAAGCTCTTTCTCGACACGGCCATCTACGAGGAGATCGCGGAGGCTGTGAACTGGGGCGTCATCGATGGCGTCACCACGAACCCGACGCTGATCGCAAAGGCCGGGCACGATCACGAGGAACAGGTCAAACGGATATGCCAGATCGTCGGCAACGTTTCGGCGGAGGTCGTCTCCGAGAAGAAGGACGACATGGTCGTCGAAGGTCGCCGCATCGCGGCCTGGCACAAGAACGTGATCGTCAAGGTTCCTCTCACGCCTGAAGGTCTCGCCGCCGGCAAGGTACTCGCGGGCGAAGGCATCCGGATCAACGTGACGCTCTGCTTCTCGGTGAATCAGGCGCTCCTCGCCGCAGCGATCGGCGCGTACATCGTGAGCCCGTTCGCCGGCCGGCTCGACGACATCAACGAGGACGGGATGCGGGTGGTCGCCGATATCGTGGCCGCCTACCGCCAGCAGGAGATCAAGACGAAGGTGCTCGCGGCGTCGATCCGCAACCCGATGCATGTCACCCAGGCGGCGCTTGCTGGCGCCGACATCGCGACGATGCCGTTCGGCGTGCTGAAAATGCTCTTCCTCCACCCTCTCACCGAAGCTGGACAGAAGAAGTTCCTCGAGGATTACCGGAAGACGCAGGAAGCGAAGCCCATGCCGACCGCCCGACAGGAGCCCGCGACGAAGCGCTAGCGGCGAGGCGCCTCGACGAGGAGCATGTCGCGCAGATCCGCGTTCGCCACACCGCAGAGGTCGAGAACGCAAAGCGTGAGCGCCGCCACGTCCGACTCGGCGCGTCCCGTCTTGATGACCTGGTCCGCCGCGTAGATCGCCTCGTACGCGCGTTGCACGTCGGCGCGGGTGACACGACGCGCGAAGGCAGTGGCTCGCTGTATCGCATACGGGCTGGAGCGGATCGCCTTGGCCATGCGCTCGGCGTCGGCATTGGTGCGCATGGCGGATGCGAACAGGAGCACCCGGAATTGCCAGAGGAGCAGGGCGAGGATCTGCTGGACGGCATTGCCGTCAGCTAGTAGCCGCTCAAGCGTGGCCACCGCGGTCCGCGCGTCTTTCCGGACGACCGCCTGCGTGAGCTCGAACACATCGGCCTCGATCGCCCCGTTCACGAGGGCCCGCACATCGGCTGCGGTCACCGTCGCATCGCCAACGTAAGCGCCGAGCTTCTTGATCTCCTGCTCCAGACGCTCGGTATCGCTGCCCGCCGCCGATGCGAGAGTCGCGACGGCTTCGCGATCGAGCTTGATTCCGTGAATGCGTGCGCGCGCGGAGATCCAACCGGGGACGTCGACCGGCGCGAGACGCTCGATGCGCTCGACTGATCCACCCGCGGCCTCGACCGCTTCGAGCAGATTCGAGGCGGGAACATTCGGAGCCTTGGGCCTTTGCCCGCGGCGTGAGCGAGCGGTCGCGAGGCGCTCGACGGCGACGAGCACGAGGGCCGCCTCGCGCGGAAATGAGGCGATCAGGTCCAGATCATTCAGCGCTTCGGCATGGTCGACGATCACGACGCGAGCCTCATCGACGGCGTCAAACAGGCCCTGGGCCTGGCCCGACAGCATGATCGCGCCGGGGGTGTCGAACCGCGCATCGTGACGCGTGATCCCGAGCATCCCGCCGAGACGCGGTTCGACCATCGCCCCTAGGTCGGTCGGTCCCGCGGGCGCGCCGGAAAGAAGCCCTGCGGCGAGCTCACCGAGGCGGAGGCGCGTGCGGAAGGGATCCTCCCCGTGGAGGAGAAAGACCATTCGCGTGGGTACGGACGACGAGCTGGGCACTGCCACCTTGATCGAGCTCCACCGTGCCGTCGCGGTCGGTGCGGTATGTGGGTACTCGGCCGAGCGCCGCGAGCGTCTCGGGCGTGGGATGACCATACCGGTTCTGCGCGCCGACGGAGATGACCGCCGCGCTCGGCCGAACAGCGTCGACGAGTGGCACGGCGTACGCGCTTGCGGCGCCGTGATGCGGGGGAACGTACACGCGCGCGGCGAGCGACCCTGGGCTCAGAAGAAGGTCGGCCTGGGCCTGTTCGGTCGCGTCCCCCATGAACAGCATCGAGAAGGAGCCACGCTCAAGGCGCAGCACGAGAGAAGGGACGTCAACACGCGGATCGCCATTCGGTGCGAGGACCGCGAGGCTCGCGTCGCCGACGCGGATCCGCATACCCGCGGCGACGGCGCGCCGCGTTACGTGTGCCCGCGCGATACGGTCGCCCCACGCCGTGGCGACGGCGCCGCACGGGGGAAGGCTCGCCCCGAGCTCGGCAAGGAGTCGCGCCGGGTCGGGGCCGCCGTCGACGAGAAGGGTTCTGCCGTCGAATTCGACGAGGAACGCGTCGCCCTGCCCAACATCGAGCGCACGCACCCGTACGCCGGACGGCGTCGGCCATAGCACGGCGGCCACGCTCCCGGCGACGAGGACGAGTACGAGCGCCGCGCTCACCCAGAGCGCCCGCCGCGCGAGATGGGATCGCGAAGGAAGCCGAACCCCGTGGGGGCTGCGCCATCGGATCTGTCCGCCGATGGCGCGCGCAAGTCGTGACACCCTAGCGGGCCCGAAGAAAAGCGCGACCGCGACCAGAGCGCCGTACGCGAGTCCAGCAAGCGGACCATCGGGAACGGCGAGCGACGCAAGCGGCAGCCCCGCGGACGTCTCGACGACGACGCGCAACAGGAAGGCGAGCGCGTAGGCGAGCAGACCAGGCAGCTGCGCGAGATCGAGCGAGACCGTGCCGAGCGCGGACGTCGCGGCACCGGCGAGCATGAGCGGCGGAAAGAGCGGCACGGCGACGAGGTTCGCGAGCGGTGAAACGAGAGAGACCCGCCCGAAGACCGCCGCGATGATGGGAATCGTGGGCAGCGTCGCCGCGAGCGTGGTGGCCAGACCCTGGCGAATCGCACCCGGTAGAAAGGCGAGACGCCGCGAGATGGGATCGCCGAGGTAGAGGAGACCGCCGGTCGCGGTGGCCGAAAGCAGAAAGCCGACATCGCCGATCGCGGATGCGTCGATTCCGACCATCGTCGCCACGGCGAGCGCGAGCGCGTTGTCCGTGGCCGGCCGGCGGCCGAAGGCAAGACCGAGCGACGCTACGACCGCCATGACCGCCGCGCGCGCGACGCTGGGCGCGAGTCCCACGAGCACGCTGTACGCGAGGACGCACGAGACGGTCAGGGTGGCGGTGATCGCGGGGCGGACGCGGCCACGCGCGACGAGCGCGACCGCAGTCGCGACGAGGGTCATGTTGAAGCCGGATATCGCGAGCAGATGCGAAGTGCCGCTGCGCGCGAAGGCGCTCGCGAGGTCGGCGTCGACGGCGGCGCGCTCGCCGAGGACGATCCCACGAACGATGCCACCCTCTGGCTCCGGGACCAGTCGGCGCAACGGCTCCGCGAGCGCTTCGCGAAGCCCGTCGAGCGGGCCAGCGTGGCGGAGGTCGAAACCGAGGGGTAGGGGGCCGAACAGAGTTGCCCCGGCGGAGACCCCTGCGACCAGCGCGGCCGTGCACCAGCAGAGCCGACGCGCGCGGTCGGCGCTCGCGACCGCCAGGATCGCGAAGGCGCCCGCCAGCAGCACCGCCAGCGCGATCCCGGCGAGCGGCGCGATCTGCACCGCGAGGGCGATGCCGACCGCGCCCGCCGCCGCGGGAAGGAGGGGCGCCCTGAGGACCGCGGTCACCGCGTGGTGACCAAGTCCTTTATGTCGGCGAAGACTCGAGCGGTCACCAGGCCGCGCGTTTGGAGCTCCTCGACCCGCGTAAACGGGTGACTCCCGCGCGAGCGGACGATCCGCGCGGCGATGGTGGGCCCGATCCCGGGAAGGGCCTCGAGCTCTGAGGCGGTCGCGTGGTTCAGGTCGATCTTCAGCTGCGCGTCGCTTCCCCCGCTCCCCGCGGGTACGGTCTCACCTGGGCGGGGTACGTAGATGCGCTGTCCGTCGCGGACCGGCGCCGCCTTGTTGAGCGCGACGAGGTCGGCCTCCTCTGTCGCACCGCCCGCTGCGGTCAGGCCGTCGGCGATCCGGGAGCCCGCCGTAAGTCGGTACACGCCCGGGTGGGCGACCGCGCCCGCGACGTCCACGACGATCGGCGGCTCGGGCGAACGCGTCGGCGCCGGAGTGTCTTCTACGACTACGACCGGCTGAGCGTCGCCCCCGTGCAGGCGTGCCAGCGTGAGAGCGACGACGGCGACCGCCGCGATCGCGAGAAGAATGAGGATCGTTCTGCGCACTCGCGGAGGGTGAGCGGCACGAGACGTCGTGCATAGCCCCGCAACGCACCAATGCTGTCGTCATTTTTGACGACAGCCTGTCGTCAATTCGTGCGGCGGCCCTGTTGCTGCTGTTGCATCTGGACGATCGCGACTGGCAAGCCCCCGATGGAGGCGCCGTCGACCTCGAGGTCGAACTTGTGCGTCCCGTAGCTCGTGAAGCTCATGTTGTTCAACTCGACGATCACGTTCACGTCCTGGCCGGCGACCGCGTGGACAGAGATCTCGGGTGGGTTTGGCATGGCTTGCTGGCCGTCCGGCCGCAGAAGACGGACCTTGACGGTATGGGCGCCGACCTCGAGCCCGAGGATCGCCACGACGAACATCCGCGGGTGCTGCGCCGGTAGCCCGCTCACGGAGATGTTGCGGAAGATGCCCATCAGGCTGACCTTACCGTCCTGGCCGACGAGAGCGTGGTCGCAGAGGGCCGCGAGGCGAATCTCGGCCGTCATGACCGCTGCTTCGTGACGATGCTCACCAGGCGGTCGGGTACGACGATCTTCCGCTCGATGACGCGGCCATCCAGGGCGGCCTTCACCTTTGGGCTGGCGAGCGCGAGATCCTCGGCTGCCGCCGTGGAGATACCGGCCGGCGCAATGATGCGTTCTCGCACCTTTCCATCGATTTGAACGACCAGTGTGACCTCGTTCGCGGCCGCCGTCGCCGCGTCGAACGCCGGCCAGCTCTGCCGGTGCACCGAGCCACGGCCCCCGCGACGCTCCCAGAGCTCCTCGGTCAGGTACGGCGCGAAGGGAGCCAGGAGAAGCAGCAAGGTCGACACGCCTTCGTCGCGGCTCGGACCCGTCGCGTGCTGCAGCGCGTTGGACAGCTCCATCATCGCGGCCACCGCCGTGTTGAACGAGTACGTCTGCAGGTCCTCGGTGACCTTCGCGATCGTACGGTGGACGGCGCGGTCGACATCGGGATCTCGGGGACCAGGCGGTTGGGCCTCGGCCTGAGCCATCTCCCATACGCGCCGCAGGAACCGATGGACGCCCTCGATGCCGGACGCGTCCCAATCCGCCCCATCGACCCACGGACCCATGAACATCATGAAGAGGCGGAGCGTGTCGGCGCCGTATTTCTCGACGTACGCGTCGGGGGTCTGCACGTTGCCGCGGGACTTCGACATCTTTCGTCCCCTGAACACGATGGTGCCCTGGTACCGGAAACGCAGCGCGGGCTCGTCGAACCACAGCTCACCCAGATCGCGCAGCGCCTTCGCCATGAAGCGCATGTACAGCAGATGCAGGATCGCGTGCTCTACGCCGCCGGTGTATTGCTGGACCGGCAGCCATTTCTTGCCGAGATCTTTGTTCATGAACCCCTTGTCGTATTTGGGATCGACGTAGCGGTACATGTACCAGGAGGAGTCGACGAATGTGTCCATCGTGTCGGTATCCCGGCGCGCCGGCCCCCCGCACTTCGGGCACCTCGTGTCGACGAACGCCGCGACGTGGGTCAGCGGCGAGCCACCTCGGCCGGTGAACTCGACGTCGCGTGGCAGCACGACCGGGAGCTGGTCGTACGGGACCGGTACCGCGCCACAGCGCTCGCAGTGCACGATCGGGATCGGCGTTCCCCAGTAACGCTGGCGCGATATGAGCCAGTCGCGCAGGCGATATGTGACCGATGGGCCGCCGATGCCACGCTTCTTGGCCTCGTCCGCGACCGCCTTCTTGCCTTCCTCGCTGCGTTTGCCGGTGAAGGGGCCGCTCCGGACCATGGTCCCCTCCCCGGTGTGGGGCGCGTCCAGGCGTTCGTCCTCTTTTCCGTCCGGCGAGATGACCTCCCGGATCTCGAGGCGGTACTTCTTGGCGAACGCGAAGTCGCGCTCGTCGTGGCCGGGAACGGCCATGATCGCGCCGGTCCCATAGGTCGCCAGAACGTAGTCGGCGACCCAGATCGGGATGCGTTCGCCGGTGAAGACGTTGCGGGCGAACGTGCCGGTGTCGACCCCTGTCTTCTCGCGCTCCGCCGAGGTGCGCTCGATCTCGGCCATGTTGCGCGCCGTCTCGACGTAGCGGTCGACCTCGGCCCGCTTGGCTGGCGCGGTGATCTTCGCGACGAGCGGGTGTTCGGGCGCCAGGACCATGAAGGTCGCGCCGTAGATCGTGTCGGGGCGCGTGGTGAAAAACCGTATCGCGTCGCCCACGTGGCCCTCGACCGGAAACGCGAGCTCAGCCCCTTCCGAGCGGCCGATCCAGTTCGTCTGGAGCACGCGCACGCGCTCGGGCCAATCGAGGCCCTCGAACCGGAGCAGCTCGTCGGCGTACTCCGTGATCTTGTAGAACCACTGCGTCATCTGCCGCTTCACGACGAGGGTGTCGCATCGCTCGCACCTTCCGTTGATGACCTGCTCGTTGGCCAGCACGGTCTCGTCGCGCGGACACCAGTTGACCGGCGCGTCGGCACGGTAAGCCAGACCTTTTTCGAGCAGTTTCAGGAACATCCACTGGTTCCAGCGGTAGTACTCCGGGTAGCACGTGACGACTTCGCGTCGCCAGTCGATCGCGGCGCCCATGCGGTTGAACTGATCGCGCATGTGCGCCATGTTCTTTTCGGTCCACACCGCCGGGTGGATCCCGCGGTCGATCGCCGCGTTCTCGGCATTGATGCCGAAGGCGTCGAAGCCCATCGGGAACAGCACGTTGTGACCGCGCATGCGAAGAAAACGTGCGGCGGCGTCCGGCGGAGCGAACGCGTACCAGTGACCTACGTGTATCTCGCCCGACGGGTACGGGAACATCGTCAGGAAGTAGAAGTTCGGCTTGTCCGAAACGTCGGGCGTGTTGTGGAGGCCGGACGAGGCCCAGCGATCGCGCCATTTCTCTTCGATGGCGGCCGGTGTGTAGCGATCGATCTTCTTTTCCACTTCGCTCGTCATATCGACCTCCTTTCAGGAATACAAAAAGGCCTTCCGTCCGCTTACGCGGCCAGGGGCCCTGCCCCTGGGGACGAAAGACCTCCGTGGTACCACCCCAATTGAGGGCATCGTGTCCGCGGCTTCGCCGCGTGGAGCTGGCGGGATTCGAACCCGCGACCCCCACACTGCCAGTGTGATGCGCTCCCACTGCGCCACAGCCCCGATGCTCTCCGCTCGAGCACGTTGATAACGGGCGTGACCCCGGCGGGAGTTAGCGCCTAGACGGTTCGCTCCCGCGGCTCCCGGGCGAGTTCCGCGCTCCCGCGAC
>WNGL01001327.1_pt1 | contig 54506 bp, 53 predicted proteins | sample 5400591 | NCBI WGS metagenome assembly WNGL01 (sample SAMN13153377, study PRJNA577476) | soil metagenome | isolation source: 80 cm soil or saprolite under Garry oak tree replicate 1 | place: USA:California | collected 2016-06-15 | reverse complement strand
ATACCGCAGGGCGTCAAGCAGATCGACTATCTCAACCTGTTGAAGAACAACGGCTGCGTCGGCTGTCACCAGCTCGGCACCAAGGCGACGCGCACGATCCCGGCCTTCTTCGGCACCGACTCGAAAGATGCGTGGATGAAGCGCGTCCAGGCCGGCCAGGCGGGCGAACTGATGGTGACTATCCTCGCCGGCCAGCTCGCTGCCGCCCCGATCCCTTACCTCGCCGAGTGGACCGATCGCGTTGCCGCCGGAGAACTGCCATCAACCAAGCCGGCGCGTCCACAGGGGCTCGAGCGCAACGTCGTCGTCACCACCTGGGACTGGGCGGACGAGAAGCACTACCTGCACGACCTCGTCTCCACCGATCGGCGCAACCCGACGGTCAACGGCTACGGCCCGGTTTACGGCCAGCCGGAATATAGTATGGGCTACATGCCGATCCTCGATCCGAAGACCAATACGGCGGACATGTACAAGGCGCCGATCCGCGACCCGGACATGCACGAGAATCTGGGTCCGACCCACGCCGCGAGGGAGAAAGCGCTCGGTCCGTCGGCCTATTGGGGCGAGGAGAAGATCTGGGAGGCCTACTTCAACAACCACAACTCGATGCTCGACGAGAAGGGTCGGGTGTGGATGACAGCCTCCTTCCGCGACGAGAAGAATCAGCCGGCCTACTGCAAGGACCCGAACCATCCGTCCGCGAAGCTGTTCCAGGTCCCGGTGAGCGCGCGCCAGCTCACGGTCTATGACCCGAAGACCAAGAAGTACGACTTTGTCGACGTCTGCTTCACGACCCACCACCTGAACTTCGCCTATGACGCCAACAACACGCTGTGGACGTCGAGCGGCGGCGGCGGCGGCGTGGTCGGCTGGCTCAACGTCAAGAAGTGGGACGAAACCCACGACCCCGCCCAGTCGGTAGGCTGGACCCCCCTGATCGTCGACACCAGCGGCGACGGCAAGCGCGGCGAGTACACCGAGCCGGGCCGGCCACAGGAGCCGGGCAAGGATATGCGTCTCGGCCAGGTGATCTATGCCGTCATGATCAACCCGAAGGACGGCTCGGTGTGGGGCACGATCCGCAACAATCCGGGCGCGATCGTGCGCATCAATCCGGGCTCGAACCCGCCCGAGACCGCGCTCACGGAAGTCTATAACGTCCCGATGCCCGGCTTCGGCCCGCGCGGCGGCGATATCGACTCGAACGGCGTGGTGTGGGTATCGCTCGGCAGCGGGCACATGGGCAGCTTCGACCGCTCCAAGTGCAAGGGCCCGCTCAATGGTCTGACCGCGACCGGCAATCACTGCCCCGAGGGCTGGGCGTTCCACAAGTACCCGGGCCCGGGCTTTGCCGGCATCGGCGATAACAGCGCCGAGTCGAGCTACTACAGCTGGGTTGACCAGCATGACACGTTCGGCATGGGCAAGGACGTGCCGATTTCGACCGCCAACCTGACGGACGGCCTGGTCGCGCTCGGCAAGGACGGCAAGATGGTTTCGCTGCGCGTGCCCTATCCGATGGGCTTCTTCGCCAAGGGGCTCGACGGACGCATCGACGACCCGAACGCCGGATGGAAGGGCAGGGGGTTGTGGACGAGCAGCGGCGACCGGGCGCCCTGGCAGGTCGAGGGCGGCAAGGGAATGAAGCCCATGGCCGTCCACTTCCAGCTGCGCCCCGATCCGCTCGCGCATTGAACGGATCGCGGCAAGCTTTGCGACGCAAATGGCCCCGTCCGGCGCTGCCGGGCGGGGCCATGTTTTTGGGCAGGTGGTTCCGGAGCGGTGATATAAGAGCGATGGTCTGTTGTTGGGCATCGTCTGCCCATGACGCCCAGAGGCCACAGCAGCTAATAGCTGATAAGGATGGCCGATCCGAGGGACGCTCCATGATCACCCCTTTGCGATGTCTTCGCGGCGTAGCGACAGCCGGCGCCGCTCTCGCGCCTTTTTTTGTGCCCGCGCTTGCCTTTGCGCAGGCGACCCCGCCGTTGTCGGTCTGCTCGGCCGAGGCCAAGGCTCCTGCTTGCGATGCCGTGCGGGGCGATCGCGCCGATGGCTGGCGCGCGCAAGCGCGCGCCGAGGTCATGGCGCCGCATGGCATGGTGACAACGAGCCAACCGCTCGCTGCCCAGGCCGGATTGCAGATCATGCTGCGGGGCGGCAATGCGATCGACGCGGCGGTGGCCACTGCCGCCGTGCTCAACGTGGTCGAACCGATGAGCACTGGCGTTGCCGGCGATCTCTTCGCCATCATTTATGTGGCAAAGGAGAGAAAGCTCTACGTCTTGAATGCGAGCGGCATGGCGCCCACCGGCGCGACAGTCGAGCGCTTCGACGAGCTCGGCTACCGCGCCGACCCGTCGAAGTGGGGACCGGGATCAGGCATGCCGGGCCGCGGCATTCTCACCGTCACGGTGCCAGGCTCGGCCTGGGGATGGGAGGAGGTGCTCAATCGCTTCGGCAAGCTCACGTTCAAGGAGGTGCTGGCGCCCGCGATCGACTATGCCGACAACGGCTTTCCGGTGTCGCAGCGCATTGCCAATGACTGGCGTGTGCCCAATGCGCTCCCGCTCAGGGGTTGCTGTACTTCCCCGGACCCGGATTGGATCGCGACCTGGACCATCGACGGGAATAAACCCGTCGCCGGCCAAATCTTCCGCAATCCCGACCTGGCCAAAACCTTTCGCCTGTTGCAGCAGCATGGCCGCGACGCGTTTTACAAGGGCGAGATCGCCCAGGCGATCGTGGCGAAATCGACCGCGCTCGGCGGCAGCATGACGCTCCGTGACCTCGCCAGTTACCAGGGCGAGTGGGTCGAGGCGGCGCAGACGAATTATCGCGGCTATTCGCTCAACGAATTGCCGCCGCCCTCGCAGGCCTGGGGCGCCAATCTCATGCTCAACATTCTCGAGGCCTGCATGCCGAAATGGGCGCAAGGCGCCACTCTCGCGAGCCTCGGGCCGCGCAGCCCGAAATACTGGCATTTCCTCGTCGAGGCGAAGAAGCTCGCCTATGCGGACCTGTTTCGCTACAACGCCGACCCGCGCTTCGTCAAAGTGCCGATCGGCATGCTGTTGTCGAAGGCCCACGCCGAATCGCTTTGCGTGAAGGTCGATCCCGAGCGTGCCTCGGCGACCGGGCCGACCTCCACCGACGACACCGAGGGTGACACGATCGTGCTGTCGACGGCCGATGACGAAGGCAACATGGTGTCCTGGGTCAACAGCAATTTTTCCGGTTTCGGCTCCGGGATCACCGTGCCTGGCTATGGATTCGTGCTGCACAATCGGGGCGCGCTGTTCTCGCTCGATCGCAAGAGCCCGAATGTGATCGCGCCCCATAAACGGCCCTTCAACACGCTCGCGGCTGGTTTCGTGATGAAGGACGCAAATCCCCTGATGACGATCCTGCTCATGGGCGGCGATGTGCAGGCGCAAGGCCATGCCCAAGCGCTGGTGAACATATTCGATCTCGGGGCCAATCTGCAGGCGGCGACCGACATGGCGCGCTTCCACCACCTTCAGGTGCCGAACCTGCTCCAGCTCGAGTCCAACCTGTATGCCCTGGTCGGCTCGAACCTCGCCGGCATGGGGCACAACGTCGTCCCAGTCGACGGCGCTTCAGTCGGCGGCTTCCAATCGATCCTGGTCGCGCCCGTCGCGCCTTCGGCCGGCACGAATGCTCAGCGCCCGCACGGCTTCTACCGGGCAGGGTCCGACCATCGCAAGGATGGCCAAGCGGTGGGTTGGTGAGGCGGGCAGCTTCGGCCGCACCGGACCCGTGCCCCACGGGGAGTTATCCTGCTGGCATCCAATCGCCGTGGAATCCGTGCGGGACGCGACGCGGCAGACCAATCTCGGCGATCGGCGCGCGATCGAAGTCCAGCGCATCAAGAATGACAAATGTCGAGCGGTCGCTGGCGGCGTCGTAGACATAGGTCATGATCCAGCCATCGCCTTCGCCATTGCTTCCGGATCTTGCAACGAAGACCGGCTCGTCGATCTCGCGGCCTGGACCAAAATCGTGGGTGGCGATCGCGCCCGTCTTGAAGTCGTAGCGGGCGAGCGCGCTCCAGGTTCCGGGAGCTCGCTTCTGCTGGGTGGCGACCGGAAGCCAACCATAGCGGTAGGGGCGACCCCATGTTCGGGGATCGACACGGGGGAACTCGCCCGGGCGCTCGTCGAGCTGCTCGCGTTTGGCGCCACCGGTCTTGAAATCGAGGGTCATGCGCCAAAGGGCCGGCGGGTTGCCGGCGTTCGGCAACGATGCAAATTGGCAATATTCGGTTGCGATGCCATTCTCGGTTTCGTGCGCATTCATGAAGTGAAACATGAAGAAAGGTTCGGTCGCGAACCAAAGCGTCGGGCCGGCGCCGTCGCGCCGGATGACCGCGATACGCGTTCCACGCTCCGGTTGCCAGTCGAAGAACGGTGCGCCTCGGCCTGCCACGTCTGGTTCCATGACAAACGGACACAGGAAGAAGACGACATGATTGGTGGTGATGGCGAGATCGTGCACGACAAACGCCGCCGGCACATCCAGCGGGACTTGGCGAACGAGCCGTCCGGAAGGATCGACGACTCTCAGAACGAGGTAGGGCGGCCTTGCGGAGTAGCGAAACATGAACAGTTCGCCGGTGGCAGGATCGATCTTGGGGTGCGCCGTCACCGTGTCGCGCACGGCACCATGGAAATCCCATTTGCCAACCGTCTCAAGCTCTTGTGTCATCTCATATGGAAGGTCGTCCTCGCGCAGAGCCAGGTAGCGGCCAGCATGCCGGATCACGTGGGTGTTGGCGACTTTCTTGAACGGGCTGGGGTCTCCGTCCGGCGGGAAATCGCCTGGGCCTGCCGTCACTCGGCAGCGGAGTCGACGGGAGCGGCTCAAGGGCACCCTCGGAGTGCAACGCCGGACGACACGCACTCTTGACGAAAGTTAATGTTTGACCGACCTCCGCTTTGGCAAGGTTCCACGAGGCAGCGGTTTAATTTGCTGGGTTCCATCGGAACGACCGATTGGGGCCCCGCATTGTCCTTTCAGTGAGTGGGTCTTGGTGAGGAGCGGGTAACGAGAAAGGAGAGCCGTCATGCGGACGATCATGATGACAGCGGTCGCGCTGAGCTTCGCCGGCGCGATGGCTATCGGCACCCCGAGCCCGGCCCAGGCGCAAACAGTCTACTTGCAGACGCCAGGCATGGAGATGGGCGTGGGGCCATGGAGGTCCGTCAGAGCCCACCGGTACTTCGATGGGCGGACTTACGGACGGGACAACAACACTATCTACCACCGGTCCAATCGGAACCCAAGCTGGGCGGAGTAGTATAGCCGGTGAGCATGCGTAGAGTTAGTGAGATGCGCGCTTTCTCCCGCCGCTGTCGCTGAGTGCGAGCGGCGGGAGGCCGCATATTGGACGGCCTTCCAGTCAAAAAGTTTGCGTTCTGCATTTCAGTCGGGATCAGGCGTAATATGCCGCGGCAATGCCGGCGGGCCGCGTGATCGACGCGATCATCCATTTGCCGCGTTGATGTCCAGAGAACGTGTCTCACTTTTGAATTTTCTTCTCACTTTGAATTTTTCCTGTTCTTGTCCGGCTCGGTGCCACGGATATTTTGCCAGGGGTCGTACTTTTGCGCGGGGATCTTATCGAGCGCAGCTTTATAGGCGGCCTCGTCGGCCTTTCGCTGCTTCGGGTCGGCCTTCTGTTCGGTCTTCTGCTCGGACCCGTGACGCCTGTCCCCCCTCGACATCATCTGAGCGTAAGCGGGCACAGTCAGCAACGCGATCGTCATTGCGACCAGGAAGGTTCTCATTCGGCTTCTCCGGGCCTCGGTCAGAAGGGGTTCCGCCATCAACTTTAGCATAATACTGGAGCAGGCTGGCCACGCTATTCGAGCGGCTGGATGCGAACCATGATCCCGTCGTGATCCACGTACCAAATGGTGACCGGATCGGTGGAATTATCGATCCAGGTCCTGCGGTCATGAGATACCGGCTCGGGCAAGACATACTCGGTCCAGCGGTCGGTCTTGGGATTAAAGCGGACGATCCGGCCCGCATATAATGCGCCGGCCCAGATTTCACCGTTCTTGTCCGGGAGGCACTCGTAAAAGGAGACGCCAGGCGTCGGCGGACGGTACTCCGACACTTGGTGCGTCTTCGCATCGATTTTCACCAGGAGACCGCCGGCGCCGCCGAACCAGGCATTCCCCTCCGGATCGAAGCCGCCTCGCTTGGGAGCAGTTCGGGGCGTGCGGGTCTGCAATTCGAACACTTCTCCCTTGCGAATGTCGACGAAGATCATCCAATCTTCCGGCCAGGAGCCCCCGGCGAAGTAGTTTCCATCCGCGGAGAGCTCGTTTCCATAGGCGGACTTCACCTTCTGCAGCAGGAATTTGTTGACGGTCTGGCCGGTTTGGGGATCGATCTTGTTCACCGCTCCGGCGCGCGCCTCCCAGATATAGCCGTCGGGAGCCAGAGCCAGGTTGCCGGCGCCGGGAGCATTGATCGGCCGCCCGAAATGGGGGAGCTGCACATGCTTGAACTCCTGGTACTTGGGATCGAAGCTGCCGAGCTTGTGCGACCAGTTCTCCGAGAACCAGACCTTGTCGTTCTTGTCGACGGTGATCCAGTGCTGCCCCGGATTGGCGCCTGGGGTTGACGGAACTTTGTACTCCTCCACGATCCCGGTGCGCGGGTCGAGCTTGGCGATATAGGCGGTGCGGTGACTGTTGAACCAGATGTTGCCCCGGGAGTCCGGGGCAACATCATGGGGGGCGGTCACCAAGCGAGGCAATTCATATTCAGTGATGACGGCCTTCGTGGCCGGGCCGCGCGGACCGGGCAAAAGCTGGTAGCCCATATCCTTTGAATCGGGTCCTCGAACCTTCGCCAGCCATTTCACGATGATGTCTTGCTCCTCCGCTGGAATTCGGTTCGGCACCGCCTCGAAAAGCAACAACGATCCGGTCCAATGGGTCATCTTGGTGACGATCAGGCGCCAGCTCCGCTCATCAAAACGATTCCGCAGGATCTGTCCGTAGGTGTGACATCCAGAGCCGCATCCATAGCTGAAGGTCCGCTTCTCCTGCGCGGTGCCATCGAGATTCCAGACCATTTCCGCGCCGGCAAGCTGGGCCGCAATATCCCAATTGGCCGCGCAGTTTGGGGAATTCGAACCGGCCTTTCTCGTCCGTGTAGACGGTGGTCGTGATGTTGGACTGTTGTCCGCGCAGTTGCACCATGATCCCTTCGAGCGGCCTGCCCTCCGAGACGCCTTCCACGCCTCCGCGCACCGCCCTCGCCGGCGCGCCGCCGGCAGAGCGCACGAAGCCCCAAGGGCCTCCGCGCACGTTGCCGTTCCCCGGCTCCAGCGTGGGGACGGGCGAAGCGTGATATTGCGGATTGGGCGGAGGGTTTTCCGGGTCCCAGCAACACTTCTCACGAACAAAACTCACGACATCGGCAACGTCTGCGTCGTTCAACTCGTAACGGAACGATGGCATTCCCGGGCCGCCGTTCTTGACCTTTTCCGATATGGTCTCATCGTTCACGGGCTGACCGGACATCAGCCTCTCGTGTTGATAGAGGCCCTTGAGCTGGGGCGCGGTTTTCTGGAATTCATTGTGACATTGCCAGCACTTGAAGTAGTAGAGTTCCCGCCCGCGCTCGGGGCCGCTCTCGGCCACTCTTTTGTAGCGATAATATTGCAGCGCTCGGATCGACTCGTCATAGGAGGCCGATGGCGACGTGGTTGGCGACTGCGCCAGGCTGGGCGTTCCGACGGGACTTGCACCCCAGAAAGCAATCATCAGACCTGCAGCGATCGAGATGCGGAGCGCCCGATTCCACAAAATGAGTGCCATTGTCCCTCCTCGCGCCGGATTTGCTCCCGGCTCCCAAACCAGTCCGATCCCAACTGCAGCGGCCTGAATGACGTGATTGTGCCTCGTGACGAACCCTTCGATCCGGATTTGACTGGGGTTCCCCAAATTAGCCGGTGACTGTGCGCAAAAGATATCCCGTTTTGGCTTGGCCTGGAAGGCGCCGTTCCTACCGCTCCTCGGCCGCAACCCGACTTGAGATAGTTCAACCGGGCGCGGAAGTGCTATTAGACTAGATTTGGAAAACCGGTTGATCGGTCCAGAATGCGGCGAAAAGGTCGATGACAAAGCTGCGCGTGTGGGTTAAAGCCGGCCCGCGAATCTTGACATGCAGGGGGCAGGTCGACGCCAAACCTTGGCGGCGGTGGCCCGGTGGCGGAGTGGATTGAGGAGGAACGGACCGATGCTTCAGGCAGTGGCAGCGCCGCAGTCGCCCGGGGCTCCTTCAAAAGAGAAGGGGCGCTTGCTCGAAATCATCAAACAAAAGTCGCTGCTCAAAGGACAGTTCAAGCTCGTATCCGGGGCCATGAGTGATTATTATCTCGACATGAAGCCGACGACTTTTGACCCGGAAGGGGCGGCTCTCGTCTCCGAGATCATCTGCAACATGCTCATCGACGATCGGGATGTCGATTCGATTGGCGGATTGGAGTTGGGAGCGGTTCCGATCATTGTGAGTGTATGCGCCCGAAGCTGGCGTGGCCGTCCTATCAACGGGTTTGTGGTGCGGAAAGAGAAGAAGGGCCACGGGACCGATCGGCAGATCGATGGGAATTTCAAGCCGAATTCCACCGTCGTCCTGATCGAAGATGTCACGACCAAGGGCGGATCGGTCATGCAGGCGGTCCGCGCGGTCCGCGAGCAAGGGGGCACGGTGAAGAAAATAATCACCGTCGTCGATCGACTGGAGGGAGCGGCCGAGAACCTCAGGCGGGAGGGTATCGATCTGGTGGCGATCTACACCACCAAAGACCTGCTCGGCTGATCAAGTCCCTGTTCTGAGCACGACCTTCGCCAGCTCGACGATCTGCTTTCGCTCGGCTTCGCCAGCCCTTTCCCAGATCGACCAGATCGCCTCGTCCCTGGTCGGATCGACCATGAACAAGTGGCCAGGCTCGCAATTGAGCGCCTGGGAAAGGGCCTCCAGGCCCTGCATGCTGTAGCCCTGCAGACCGCGCTCGAGCTGGGAAATATTCCCGACTGACATGCCGGCGCGCTCGGCGAGCTGTTCTTGGGTCAGATTGCGGAACTCGCGCCATTGCTTGACGAATAATTTCCGCCATGGGGGATGTTTGAATCGGGGGGATACCTTAGCCATACCGAAATCATCCGCGATCCCCTTGCCAGCTTCCACATAGTGCCACTGAAAAAATGCCTTGCCTTGAAATTTCAGCCATGCTATGGGTCCGGTCCATGCTGGACCGGCAGCACCCGCTCGAGGGCTGACGGCTGGAAGAGCAAAAGCGACCCGGAAAAAGAGGCGCGCCATGACCGTCCCCTCGGGACTCACCCGCAGACAGAGCCAGGCGCTGCGTTTCATCAAGGGCCTACATTCTCGAGCAGGGCTGCTCGCCGTCTTTCGAGGAGATCAGGGCTGCCCTTGGGGTGAGATCGAAGGGCTACATTTCCCACCTCGTCGACCTTTTGATCGAGCGTGGCGCCGTGACCATGAAGGCCGGCCAGGCGCGCTCGGTTGCTCCAATCACAATCCGTGCCCTGACCCTCGAGTTGCCTCCCGACCTCGATGCCTCGGTCCGCCGGCTCGCCGACGAAGCGGGCACAACGCCGGAAGCCGTGGTGACCGAGATCGTGCGGGACCGGATGAGCGCCTCGCCGTCCTCGCTTCGTGCAGATGAGAGGGGAGGCATGCGGTGAGCTGGACCGAGGAGCGGCATGAGATCGTCAGGCGCATGTGGACCGAGGGTGCCTCCGCCAGCAAGATCGCCCGGGCCCTGGGTGGGGTGAGCCGCAATGCCGTGATCGGGAAAGTTCACCGTCTCGGTCTTCCTGGCCATGTCCGCATGGCCCATCCAAAGCCACGCCCTGCTCGCGGGCGCACGCCGAGGAATGACATCGCCAGGACGCGGCTGCGCCAAGCTTGGACGCCCCAGGCCGGTTTCGAAGCTGAACCCGCCGCATCTGCGTCCCCTGATGTGGGGGCGCTCAATATCCCCTTCCTCGAGAGCAAGGAAGGCCAATGCCGATGGATCACCAGCGCAGATGAGGCGCGGCCTGTTTTGTGCTGTGGGCTGCCTACGGTTGGAGCAACCTCATGGTGCGCCGGGCACGACCGCATCGTCTTCGACCGCAGGCCCCGAGCAGAACCCAAGCGGCCGCCCGTCTGCCAAGGACTTGCGGCCTGATCAATGGGAGCGGCATCACATGGCCGAGATCGTTGGATTCCCATGTCCACAATGTGGCGGACGGATGGAGGTCAAGGACTCGCGGCCGGCGAGCTACCGAACCAAGCCGAGCGTTCGCCGGCGCCGGAGCTGCAGACTGTGCCGGTGGGCTGTTACCACATGGGAAATCATCGATCGGGGGGAAGCCGATCGTGACCTGAAGCTCGCCTCGATCATCGGCGCCGCGCGCCGGGTGAGCGATGCGCTGGCCGGACTCATTGAGCGCCACGAAGGGGGCTCGTCTGCAAGGTCGGAAGAGGAGAGGGGCGAGCCGCAAGCGAGCGAGGGGCCTCGGAGCGGATAGGGCATCAACCCTCTGCATTCGGCAGTATTAGGTAATGTTCCATCACGGTTGTAACTGCCTCCCTTCGGACCAGGCAATGAACCTCCCGGAGGCGGACGACAAATAATTGACAAATAACCGCCCTAATATCGAGTCACCCATTCCCCCAGCTAGGCGGACGAGAAAACGGAGAATAACCCATGGCCTCCGATTTTTTCCTCAAGCTTGAAGGCTTTGCCGGCGAGGCCGTGGAGCACAAAATCCACCAAGACTTCATCAAGCTCGGCAACGCCTTCGACCACCTTGGCGACGCCTTCATCAAGCTCGTCGACGACGCGTCATCCAACAACGCAACCGGGGGCCTCGCGGTAGCGCAGGAAGTTCACATCAAGCACGATATCGTGAGTATAAGCGACGACTTCCTCAAGATCGGCGACGACTTCATCAAGCTCGATACCGACTTGCAGAAATTCGACGATGCATTCGTCAACTCGACCGACCAGTTCATCATCAAGATCGGCGGTATTGAGGGCGACTCCGCGGGCGACCAGGGATCGATCAACCTCGGCGACGATTTCCACAACGTCGAGACCGACCTCAACGGCGCCGGCCAGGATTTCATCAAGCTCGGGTCGGCGATCTTTCCGATTCGCCAGTGCTCGATGAGGCATTTAACAAGCTCGGCGGGGATTCGATAAAGGTCGGGGACGACTTCATCAAGGTGAGCGACGACTTCCTCAAGATCGCCCAGGATTTCGGGCAGCCAGCCGCCACGTCGGAGACCATCAAGCTTGATCAGGGAGTGCTGTCACATGCCGACGACTTCATCAAATTGGACAGCGACTTGCACAAGCTCGATGCGGATCTGCACAAGCTCGGCGGCGATTACCTGAAGATCGCGGAAGCCTTGGAAAAGGCGGAGCACGAGTCGCATCACGAATCCTCCGGGAACACGGCCCTCGATCAGCTGCTGCAGGCGGCCCACGACTTCTCGCTGCTCTGATGGCGGCCGCCGATCAACGTCGCACGCCCAGCCGGGGGAGGGCGCTCTAACAGATGCCTAGCCGCTTGAGCAGCGGCACGGTTTTGTGCTCGACCCGCTCCGCCTGTGCGGTCAGCGCCGCCAGGGCTTCTTGCGGCCCAAGCTTCTTGCCATCCTTGTCGACGGTGCGGCCGCTCATCGTCGCAAGCTTCGCGATCAGATCCACCGGATCGGCGATGCCCTTTTGCTTCGCCTGCAAATAAAGCTGCGTGAATTGGTCGACCCGGACTCCTCCCCCGGTCACCGGCGAGGCCAAATAGCCGAGCTCCGCGGATTCCTTTGCGCGCGCCATCACGGCGGCGTTGAAGGCGCTGGTCGAGGCCGCGCGCTCGGCCTCATTCTCGGGCGGAAGGGCCGGCTGCAATTCGCCCCGGCCGACCAGAACCTTGATGGCGTCGGTCAACCCGACCCACTCGAGCTTCGAAGCGGGTAGGCTTTCGATGAGTTTGCGCAGGGTCATGGGTCCCCGATCGAGCGCCTCGATCACCGGCTGGTAGAGATCGGGCCGAAGCGAAAGCGTTCCGAGCGCGGTCTGGAAGCTCAGCTCGACCTCCTGGGCGGGCGTCGAGAGCGCAAAACGCGTCTGCAACCAGCGCTCGCGCGCGGGCAGCGCCCGCAGCGGAGCAAAACCTTTCACGAACAGGTCGCGCCGGAATTGCCTGCTGATGATCATGTCCCGTGTGGTCTCCGCCAGCAGCGGATCGGTGATCTCGGCGAGGAGGCTTTGCTGCTCTTCGGTGAAATTCACCCGGTCGACATGATCGGTGAGATGGGCAGATCCGACATAGCTGAGTTTCGCCTCCGCGAGCTCGGCTGCCACATCGGCAAACGAAAACGCCCGCCAATCGCGGGTGAGCAGCTCATGCGCCAAATAGGCTCGTGGAAGCTTCTTCAGGCGATCCAGTTGCAGCGAAACATGCGGATACACGCGGTAGAATCGAGCGCCCACATCCTTGAGCTTGTCGGCAAAGGCGAGCGCCTGTTCCAAGGCGTTTTCCGATGAGGTGCCGGCCAAGGCGGCATGCTGCTGCACGAGGAGACGCCGCAGCGGTGCCATCCCCGCCCAGCCCGGCATGGCGTCATAGGAGATATAGAGAAGCCCGCCGGATTTGAGTCGCCTGCGGATGAAGGCAACGATCGTCTGCCGGTTCTCGGCACTGATCCAGCTGTAGACGCCATGCAGACATATGATGTCGAACTCAGGCAAGGATGCGTCCTGCAATAGCTCGTCGAAACCGGCTTCGCGGAACTCGACATTCTTGAGGCGAGCCGCGCCCGCGAGGCGACGGGCTCCCGCAATGTGAGTGGGGTTGAAGTCGGCCGCGAAAACTTCGGCCCGAGGATTGGCGGCTGCGACCAGATTTGCCGTAAAGCCCTGTCCGCAGCCGAGGTCGCAATAGGTGAAAGGCTCGCCCAGGCCCCCTGGCGCGGCGACGTTCTTGGCGAGCGCCGCGATGCTCAGGATGGCCGGCGTCTGCACCCGGCAAAAATCATGGACATAGGCCGTGTCGGTAACATATCCGGCGCCCCAGTCAGCCATACCTGCCCTCGCGGGAAACGGCTCCAGCTGGCTCAGAGACCATGCACGACCCGATACTCGGGCTTGAGCGGCGCCTGTTGGCCTCGACCAGGAGGCTTGCTTGGGTCGTAGCGGGGCGGGCCGCCGTCGGGCACCGGACGCCACTGGCCCGCCCAGTCTGGATATTTCGATTCGTCATGCGCCTGGGCAGCAGCGATTGCCCTCGATAGCGCCGCCGCCAATGCGATCACACCGAACGAGCTTCGGTAATCTATCTCGTCCTCCCATGATGAGGGAACCATTGAGCCGATGATTCGGCACGAAAGCTTTTCCAACCGGCTGTCAAGTATATTGCACAGCAGATTATAGTAGATCATGCTGAATCGGTCCACGGGGACCAATCTTTAACGGTTGGTTGGGCGCGGCCACCAAAATGACGCTTTTTCCGTAAGATGAGGGGCACGAAACCCTGGTAAGGCGTGCGGCATGCGTACGAAATCCAATGGCGCGCCGAAATGTGGCTGCTGAAGCACGACACGTTCAACCCGGAATCGTTAGCTGATTCGTCGAGGACGGATGATGAGGACTCATTCATCTTCGAAGATGGTCATCTCATCCAGCCCCAGGGGACTGGGGTGGACGCTTCTTTTCTCGCCGGCCGCGTTCCAAGCGGAGATTTCGGTGCGCCAGCACCCTTGCCTTCACAGGCAAACCCATCGGCTGGTCCTGACGCGACCCAAAGTACCAATCCTGCTGGTTCGCCCTCGAGTTCGATCGGCGCCGCTGCTTCCGGATTGACTTTCAATATCACCTATGACGCGAGCGTCGACAATGCGCCTGCGGCTTTCAAGACCGCGGTCGCCGCCGTGGTCCAATTTTTTCAAAGTCAGTTCACCGACCCGGTCACGGTCAACATCAATGTCGGCTATGGCAAAGTCGCCGGTCAAGCGCTGGTCTCTGGCGCTCTCGGAGAGAGTGAGACCTTCCTCAGCTCCTACGGCTATTCGGCAATAAGAAATGCCCTGGTGGCAGATGCGAAATCCACCGACGACGCCACTGCCACCGGCACGTTGCCTGGCAACGATCCGACCAATGGCGGTCGCTATTGGGTGGCAACCGCCGAAGCGAAGGCCTTGGCGTTGCTCGGCGGCAGCAGCAGTCTCGACGGCTATGTCGGCTTCAGCAGCGCCGCAAATATTTTCGATTACGACAACAGCGACGGTGTGACGGCGGGCCGATACGACTTCTTTGGCGTTGTCGCGCATGAATTCTCGGAGGTCATGGGCCGCCAACTGATGGTCGGCCAAAGCTTTGGAGGCTCGATCAGCTATGAGCCATTGGACCTGTTTCATTATTCGGCCCCGGGCAGCCGCACCTTCAGCGGGACGCAGACCGGATATTTCTCGCTCGACGGCGGCAGCACGAATCTCGACAATTTCAACACCAATCCGAACGGGGACTTTGGCGATTGGGCCTCGAGCGCAGGCCTTGACGCCTTCCGGGCCTTCAGCAGTTCCGGTGTGGTGAACGCGGTCACGCCGACGGACATCAGAGTCATGGATGTGCTCGGGTGGGACCGGGCATCCTCCTCCCCTCCCGCCCCTCCCCCCCAGCCGGACCTCATCGTCACCAACTTGGCCCTGAACGACACGACCGCAAGCTATCGCATCAACAATGTCGGGACCGGCGCGGCGGCTGCTTCGACAACGGGCATCTACCTCTCGACCGACAGCACCATCACGAGTTCCGACACGCTGCTGAACGCGGGATCCACGCCATCGCTGGCGCCGGGCGGATCGGACAACGAAAGCGTTTCAGTGCCGTTTCCAGGCAATCTCGCCGCCGGGACCTATTACATCGGCGCCATTGCCAACTACAACGGGCAGGTCACGGAAAGCAACGCGGCGAACAACGCGTCGAGCGGGACACCCGTCATCCTCGGGAACGATGGTGACAACACGCTCACCGGCACGGCGGGCGATGATACGATCCTGGGCCTCGGCGGCAACGACACGCTGATCGGATTTGGCGGCAACAACGTCCTCGACGGAGGGCTCGGGGGCGACACGGTCGACTACTCGGCGGCGCCCGGTGCAGTATCGATCAACTTCGCATCGGGCACCGCGAGCAATGGCTACGGCGGCACCGATACGCTTTTGAACATCGAGGTGTTCAAGGGCACGAGCTTCAACGACACGTTCATCGGCGGTCCAGGCAACCATGTGATCGACGGCTCGATGGGCGCGAACACCCTCGATTATTCGGCAGCCGTCACGGGAGTGCAGTTCAATATCGCGACCGGCATGGCGTACAACAATTTCGGCGGAGTGGCGGTCGGCGTCGATCATTTTTCCAACGTCCAGGTCTTCTTTGGCGGCAGCGGCAGCACCACGTTTTTGGGCGGCCCGGGCAACAACGTCCTGGTCGGGGGGGGCGGGCATCGACACGCTGGATTATTCCGCCGTATCGGCACCGCCATTGACGGTCGATTTCAGGACCGGCACCGCGACCAAAGGCGATGGCGGGATTGACAGTTTCAACGGCATCGAGGTCTTCAAGGCCGGAGGCGGCAACGACAGCTTCATCGGGGGGCCCGGCAACCACAGCATCGACGGTGAAGCCGGGATCGACACGCTCGATTATTCGGCAGCCGCGTCGGGGGTTCAGATCAATCTCGCGACCGGCTTGGCGTACAACAACTTCGGCGGCACTACGGTTGGCGTCGATCAATTCTTCAACATCGAGGTGTTCAAGGGCGGTGCGGGCAACGATACCTTCATCGGGGGTCCAGGCAACCATGTGATCGACGGCTGGACGGGCGTGAATACTCTTGATTATTCGGCAGCCGCCACGACAGCGCAGTTCGATATCGCAGCCGGCATGGCGTACAACAATTTCGGCGGTCCGACGGTCGGGGTCGATCATTTCTCCAACGTTCAAATCCTCAAGGGCGGCGGCGGGAACGACGTCTTCTGCGGCGGCCCCGGCGACAACGTGATGGACGGCGGCGCGGGCGTCAACACGCTCGATTATTCATCGACCAGCGCACCGGTCAGCATCAATCTCGGAACCGGCGCGGCCGCGAACGGCTACGGTGGAACCGACCATTGGGCCAACATCGAAGTGTTCAAGGGCGGCAGCGGTCACGACGACTTCTTCGCCACCGATGCGCCGAGCCCCTACAGCTTCGTCGGCGGCGGTTTTGCCGATACGTTCTCGTTCGGGGGCCTCTTCGGGAAGGGCACGATCACAAATTTCGTCTCCGGCCCCGATCGGATTTATCTCGATCACGGCGAGTTCGCCGATTTCGCGTCCGTGCAATCACATGCGCAGCAGCTGGGCAACGACACAGTCATAACCTTCGACTCGAACGACACCATCACGCTGCAGAATGTGGTGCTTGCCAATTTACACGCGAGCGATTTCTCCTTCCTGTAGCGATCTCACTGGGCCAGTCGGGCGAGTTCCCGCATCAGCGCATCCGCCGCGCGGATAAGGGGGTCATCCGGATGCGAGCTGCAATAGTTGTCGATCCAGGCGACGAGGTCGGCGTTGTGGAAACGCCCGGAAACATCCTCAACCCCGGGTAAGTCCAAGGAACCACTGACACCGTTCACATAGCCGAGAAGCCAACTGTCTTGCACCGGTTGCCGAGTCGATTTCCTGGCATGCTCCTGAATCCACGACCCGCAGGTCGCGAATCCTTCCCCCCGCACCGTAATGGTTTTGGCCGTCGCCGCGGACGACAGGAGCAACAGAATAGGAAGAAGTGCGGTAGCTGCCCGCATGACGACCGCTCCCACGATATGGCGAGGAGCAATCTACACCATCCGCGGCAACTCCAACAGCAATCTCAAAGGCATGTCCCGCGCGCCAGCACCGCGGCTGAACCTTCGACAGCAACAGCCGCGGCCGACTCCCGATCTCCCCAGGCTACAGGTGGCGCAGGTTTTCCCTGCAACTCATTGAATTTCCTCGCCGACTGGGCGCATAGCCAGCCGGCCTCCAAGGTTCATGGTAGGCCACGAGGCCATGCTCAAGCACCCGGCCGACAAGGCCAAGCCAAGGAATTGACGCGCCGATACGGGCTCGCTGATGCGCGACGGGTCGGTTTGCGACTATCGGCGGTGGCCGAGAGATAATCCGAGCTTGAAGGCTTGTTGCCTCAAGGCACCAATGGTCCGTTTCATCTGTCTGGAAATGGAGGCCACTGGAGTTTTTGCCCGCGAATGCTTCTTCAAATCACGCACGTCGCCTTTCGACCATTCCCGCCGCTTGGAGCGGGCGTTCTTTCCTTTGCCGCCTGTCTTCGATTTCCCGAGTAGCTTGCGTCTCTTGGCCATGTGTCAGTTCCTCGACTCATTTATCAGCTTACATTATCAGCTTCCGAGTAGAGCGCCACAGGAATTTTGGGGCTCAAGCGCCGTTGAGCTTCTACCGTAAGCGCGCTTTTGCTGCTACATTTAATGATGTAGTTATCCACGATTTTCAACCAGGGGAGAACCCGATGCGCTGTTTTACATGGACTCTGATGCTGTTGCTGTCATCAAACCTGCCAGGCGGCGCACAGGAAAACATCAGAAACGCCAATTCGATGCTGCCGCATTGCAGGGCGGGGCTCGATTCCAAGGCGCCTGATCCGGTCGGCGGCCGATGCATCGGCATCGTCGCGACCTTGGCATTCGTGAGCCGGGTTCTTCCGGACGATCTCAAATTCTGCACACCAAACGCCGCTACGGTCGAACAGATGTTGAGCATGGTCATCAACTATGTCGAATCACACCCCGAATACATGCCGCAAGATTTTCGGCTGGCCGCGCTTGTCGCAATGCGCGAGGCCTACCCATGCTCGGAATAGAGCCTATATCAGCTAGGCGAGCATCCGCCGCGCCCGACGCAGGGCGTGGCCCGGATCGAACCCTGAGCGCGAGGAGATCCTCATGGTCCAGATCGCCGAGCAGGACACGGCCCCCGATACGATCGAGGCGACGGTCAACTATCTCCTGGACACCAATGTGACGCCCTTCACCTATACCGGTGGGCCAGGCTCGACCGAGGTGCGGACCGGCGGCGCGCAAGACCCGCGCCGGGTCGTGATCCGCAACGGCCGGCTCGACGCGGACCGGTTTGCGCTCGATCGCGACGGCTTCCATTTCGTGCGCCACGACACCAAGGTCGTCGATTTCTTCGACCAAGACGAGGTCGCCCGGGTCTATTACCCCGAGATGGAAGCGCTGGTGAAGGCGGAGAGCGGGGCATCGCGCGTGGTCGTGTTCGATCACACCCTGCGCACGGCCGACGACGAGTTGCGCGAGGCGCGCCAGATCCGCGAGGTCGTCCGCCGCGTGCACAACGACTACACCGAATGGTCTGGCCCCCAGCGCGTGCGCGACCTTCTGCCGCAAGAGGCCGACGAGCTTCTCCGCCGCCGCTTCGCCATCGTGCAGGTGTGGCGGCCGATCCGGCATCCGGTCGAGACCTTCCCGCTCGGGATTTGCGATGCGAAAAGTCTCTCACCCAAGGATCTGGTGGTGTCGGAGCGCCGCTATCCGAACCGTGTCGGCCAGACCTATGCCATCACCTACAATCCCGAGCATCGCTGGTACTGGTTTCCCCGCATGCGGCGCGACGAGGCCCTTGTCTTCAAGGTCTACGATTCGCTCAAGGACGGCCGTGCCCGCTGGACGGCCCACACCGCCTTCGAAGACCCGACCTCGCCACCCCATGCGCGGCCGCGCGAGAGCATTGAAATCCGCACCCTCGCGTTTTTCTGAGCAACAACGCCGCTGGGCCGCCACCAAGCGATCAACTCTTTGATTTAACGATACTATTATTGGCTCGTGGGACGCTGCGATCGACCTTGATCGACCGCTGCCAGCAGTCGCTTCTCTGCCTCGAGCATTGGGCGGGCGAGGGCAGGGAGTTGGGCTTGGCGAGAGGTGATGGGTTTCGCTCCGCTCAACCCATCCTACGCAATGCCGGCGATCGAGCGCACGATGTCGATCGCGCGCCGCATCAAGGTCATCGAGGCTTCGAGGGTGCGGAAGGCGGCGTGCGAGGAGAGGGTTACGTTCTCCATGCGGGCCAGCGGATGGTCGGGCGCGAGCGGCTCGGCATGGAAGACGTCGAGCCCTGCCTGCCCGATGTGCCCGCTGCGCAGCGCCTCGATCAGCGCCGCCTCCTCGATCAAGGCGCCGCGCGCGGTGTTGACCAGGATCACCCCGCGCTGCATGCGTGCGATGCGCTCGGCATCGATGATGCCGCGGGTGTCGTCGGTGAGCGCGAGGTTGAGCGAGATCACGTCCGACTCTGCCAACAGGGTGTCGAGGGGGACGAGCCTCGCGCAGGTCTCGGGCCGCCGGCTGCGGTTCCAGGCGACCACCTCCATGCCGATGCCGCGCGCAATCCGCGCCACTTCGCGGCCGATGCCGCCGAGTCCGATCACGCCCAGAGTCTTGCCATGGAGCTGCACGCCTTCGAGCGGCCCCCAGCTGCCGGCGCGGACTGCGCGGTCCATGCGCGCGAGCGCGCGCGCGCAGGCAAACATCAGCGCGATCATGTGCTCGGCGACCGCCCTGTCGCCATAGCCCTTGATGGTATGCACGGTCACGCCCAGAGCATTGAGCGCAGGCACGTCCATGTAGCTCGACGCCCCCGTGCCCAGGAAGACGATGTGCTTGAGCGGCCCGGACTGGGCGACCAGCTCGGTCGGCATGTAGGAATGATCGTCGAGGCAGATGTCGTAGCCGGCGAGCAGGCGGGGCAGGGCGCTGCCCGCAAATGGGCTCGTGTTGACGACGATCGGCGGGTCGTCGGGCCGCGCGACGCGCGCAAAGACCGCCTCGAGCTCGTTGTTGCAGTCGATGAAGATCGATTTCAAGAGCAGTAGATTCGCGGCATTCTCGCCTGCGCGGGCCTCGCGCGCGGCTCGGGCGTGCGGCCCGCGATCTCCAGCAACAGCTTGGTGCGGGTTGCTTCCTTGAACTGTTCGCGCTCATGGATCGCGATCACGAACGAGCCGGGCCCGCCGATCACGCAGTCCTCGTAATAGATGTCGAGGTTCGCGTCCGCGGAGTAGCCGTATCGCCGCTTCAAGAGGATCGGCAGGCCATTGATGGTGATGCCCGCACCCAGCACGTCGTCGCGCATCAGCGTGACCGGCGGGCCCATATTGTTCACGCCGTCGCCGGAGACGTCGATGACCCGGCGGATTCCGCCATAGCCGCTGGCATCGAACATTGGCTTGGCGAACTGGAGCGCGCCATAGATCGAGGTCCGCGGCGCCCGCCGGTAGGGTGCGCGCGTGATCTCGTTGGCCACCGCATCGGCCGCTTCCGGACCGTCGATCATCCGCCAGGGCATGATGATCTTCTGGTCATAGAGGCCAGCCCATTCGAAATAGGTCACGGCCACTCTTCCGTGCATGCCGCTTCTGATGGCCGAGAGAAACTCGCGCGAGGTCAATCCGGCGACATAGCCCTCCCGCTGCAAGGCCTGTTCTTCGGGGTCCATCGAATTGGACACGTCGACGGCGATCACGAGCTCGGTATCGACCGGGATGGCAGTCGCGCTCCTGTCGGCGAAAACCGGCGCCGAGGTCGGGGCGGCAAACCCGCCGTTCCACCCTGCCAGCACCGACGCGACGGCCGCAGCGGCGGCAAAGATCGAAATCAGCGAGGTCTGCGCGCGCATTCGTCCCCTCCTTGGGTCCCGCCATCCGATTTGCCGCATCGTGACACGAACCATGGGCAAGCGCTACTCCTTTACGGCGCCTGTCATTGCGGAGACGTAGTGCTCGACGAAGAAGGCATAAAGGATGATGAGGGGCAGCGACCCGACCAGCGCGCCTGCCATCAGCGAGCCCCACCGGTAAATGTCGCCGTCGACGAACTCGTTGACGATGGCGACCGGCACGGTCTTGTTCTGGGTCGAGGAAATGAAGGTCAGCGCATAGATGAACTCGTTCCAGCACAGCGTGAAGCAGAAAATGAAAGCGGAGATCAGGCCGGGAACCGCGAGCGGCAGCACGATCTTGGTGAGGATTTGCCATCGGCTCGCGCCGTCGATCAGGGCGCATTCTTCGAGCTCGAACGGGATGGTCTTGAAGTAGCCCATCAGCAACCAGGTCGAGAACGGGATCAGGATGGTGGGATAGGTGAGGATCAATGCGAACGGCGTGTCGAACAGCCCATATTGGAAGACGACGGTCGAGAGCGGGATGAACAGGATCGAGGGCGGAATGAGATAGGCGAGGAAGATCGCCCCCCCGATCCATTGGGCGCCGCGGTAGCGCAGCCGGACGATCGCGTAGGCGGCGAGCACGCTGGCCACGATCGAAATGACGGTCGCGGCAATCGCGACCATCATGGTGTTCCAAAGCCACAACGGATAATCGGTCTCGAACAGAAGCTTGTGGATGTGCTTGAAGGTTGGGGTCCAGGTCCAGAACGGGCTGACCCGATCCATGTCGAGAAGCTGCTCGTCCGGCTTGATGGCGGTGAGCGCCATCCAATAGAAGGGGAACAGGAGCACGATCATGATCAGGCCGAGCGGCAGGTAAAGCGAAACGATCTGCCTTGGCAGGGTCTCGAGATAGCCCATGCCCTCGCGATGGTCGGCGAGCGGCGCGCCCTTGGCCTGGGCGACGAGCTCAGTCATTGCTCTCTCCCTGCTGCCATTTGCGCCGCTGCAGGCCGAACCAGGAAATGAGGATCGCGGCGAGCAGGAACGGGATCATCGCGGTCGAGATCGCTGCCCCTTCGCCGAGATAGCCCGAGAGGATCGCCCGCTGATAGGACAGCGTCGCCATCAGGTGGGTGGCGTTCACCGGCCCGCCGCGCGTGATCGCCCAGATGAGCTGGAAGTCGGTGAAGGTGAACAGGACCGAGAAGGTCATGACCACCGCGATGATCGGAGTGAGCAGCGGATAGGTGATGTAGCGAAACATCTGCCAGCGGCTGGCGCCGTCGATCGTCGCCGCCTCGTAGAGCGACGGCGACACCGTCTGCAAGCCTGCAAGCAAGGTGATGGCGACGAACGGCACCCCGCGCCAGATGTTGACGAAAATGACCGACCAGCGGGCGTTCCACGGATCGCCCAGGAAGTCGATGTTGGTGCTGATCAGGTGGGCCTTGCGCAAAGTCCAGGAAATGATGGAAAACTGCGCGTCGAACAGCCACCAGAAGGCGATCGCGGAGAGCACCGTCGGCACGATGAAAGGGATGAGTACGATCGCGCGGATCATGGCCTTGAACGGCAGGTTCCGATTGAGCAGCAGCGCGAGATAAAGCCCGACTGCGAATTTGATCGTGCTGGCGACCGAGGTGTAGAGCAGCGTGTTGAAGACCGAGAGCCAGAACACGCTGTCGTCCCAGAGCCACTCGTAGTTCTCCAGACCGACGAAGTCGCCTGACCGGCCGATCCGTGCCTCGGTGAAGGAGAGCCAGACGCCGAGGCCGAGCGGGTAGGCGAGAAAGAGAACAAGGATCGCCAGCGCCGGCAGCATGAACCAGAAGCCGAGCCAGTTGCGATTGATCTTCAGCCGTTCCCACCCGGTGCTGCCGCGGACCGCACCGCCGGCCAAGGTCGTCTCGATCAGCGCGTCGGCCATCGCATCAACTCGATAGTCCGTAGGGTGGGCAAAGGCGCGCAACTAGCCGTCGCATGGCCCCGACGCAGTCCGCGCCTTTGCCCACGCGGGCATCCCGGCCTCGATTTGCGCGTGGGCAAAGGCGCGCAATGCCGCGCTCCGGCCGAAACGCAGGTTGTTCGCCTTTGCCCACCCTACATGTCATCGCGTCACCGGTAGATCCGCCTCGCCTGGCGCTCTGCCACCGCGATCGCGCCCTTCACGTCCTCGCGGCCGGTGCAGTAATTGGCAAACATGTCGAGCACGAGGAAGTCGGCGATCGCGGTCGCTGCCTTCTCGCCGACCGAGCCGAGCCCGCCCGCGGTGAGCGTGCGCTTGCCGGCTTCGCGGAAGATCGTCCGCTTCGGATCGGCCGTCCATACCGGGTTCGAGTCGTAGGCATTGAGGCAGTGGGTGAGATAGCCCTGCGAAGCCTCGAGCCATTTGTTGAACTGGTCGGCCTCGAGCATGTAGGCCATCAGCGCCTTGCAGGCCTGCGGATATTTGGTGTAGCTCATCGCCAACAGCGGATACATCAGATGGAATTCGGTCGGTTTGCCGACCGGGCCGACCGGCCACACCGCGTGGTCCATGTCGTCGGCGATGGCCTTGAGGCTCGGATCGCGGCGGGCCGCGACATAGATCGAGATGCCGTTGTCGGTCCAGAAAATTTCGCCGCCCAGGAACGCCTTGTTGTTCGAGGCGTCGTTCCAGGAGGCGACGCCGGTGATCATGTTCTCATAGAGCTGCTTGGCATATTCGAGCGCCTTTGCGGTCTCCGGCGAGTTGAGGATGACCTTGTCGTTCTTGTCGACCAGATTGCCGCCATGCGCCCACAGGCACCAATGGACCCAGGCGTTGCCGTCGCCCGACGCATGCCCGAGCGCGAAGCCCCCGGGCGTATTGTTGCGCTTGGTGGCCTTGGCATAGTCGAGGAACGCATCCGTCGTGGCCGGGAACTTGGAGAAGCCGGCCTTCTTCATCGCCTCGACGCGGTAATTGAGCATATTGCCGCTGTAGCAGACCGGGATCGCGATCCATTTGTTGCCGCTCTTGCCGTAGGTGACCGCGCTCGGCACCCAGCCGCCGTATTTCTTGCCGAGATAGTCGGCGACATCGCCCACGTCGAGGCATTTCTGCGGGAACAGGTGCGGCAGCGAGTAGAGGCCCCAGAACATGTCCTGGCCGGCGCCGGTGTTGGCCGCCACCGCGGCCTTGGGCGTCACGTCCTCGTAGGACTCGCGCGAGATATTGACCTTGACCCCGGTCGCCTTGGTGAAGGCTTCCATCAGCGCCACGAAGGCGTCATCCTCGGACTGGACGAAATATTTCCAGCGCAGCATCGAGAGCTGCGCGCCCCGCTCGGGCTTCCAAGGGGCGGATTGCGCCCAAGCCTTGGCCCAATCGAGCAAGGCCGGGCCGGCGAGTGCGCCTGCGGTTGCGAGCGTGGTGCTGCCCCCGATCAGGGCGCGGCGGGTAAAGGTGGTCATGGGCACATCCTCTCTTGTGGTTGTCGAGCTTGCTCAGGCGTTGAGCCGTTTCCCCGTCGACTGGTCGAACACGTGCACCAGCCGCGGGTCCGATTTGAGCCGGATCCTGTCCGATGATCTCCTCGCCGCCGACCCTGGCGACGACCTGGAGCTCGGAGCCGGTCGGCTCGACCACCTGGACTTCGGCCTCGATGCCGTCGTCTGCCAGCATGAAATGCTCGGGACGGATGCCGTAGACGACAGGCCTGCCGTCGAATGCGGCCAGCGCCTCGTCGAGCGGCAGCCGCACCCCGCCCGGACCTTCGAACCCGGCGCCGCCGTTGGCGCGGATCGTCCCCGGCAGCAAGTTCATCGCCGGCGAGCCGATGAAGCCGGCGACGAACAGGTTGTCCGGCCGGTCGTAAAGCTCCAGGGGGACGCCGATCTGCTCCACGATCCCTTCATGCATGACCACGATCTTGTCGGCCATGGTCATCGCCTCGATCTGGTCGTGGGTCACGTAGACCGTGGTGGTCTTGAGCCGCTGGTGCAGCTCCTTGATCTCGGTGCGCATCTGCACGCGCAGCTTCGCGTCGAGGTTCGAGAGCGGCTCGTCGAACAGAAACACCTGCGGATCGCGCACGATCGCTCGGCCCATCGCGACCCGCTGGCGTTGGCCGCCGGAGAGCTGGCGCGGATAGCGCTCGAGAAAGGGTGCGAGCCCGAGGATGTCGGCGGCGCGCCTGACCCGCAGCTCGATCTCCGCCTTGGGCGCGCCGCGGAGCTTGAGCGAGAAGCCCATATTGGCGGCAACGGTCATGTGCGGGTAGAGCGCGTAGTTCTGGAACACCATGGCGATATCGCGCTCCTTCGGCGGCATGTTGTTGACCATGCGATTGCCGATGTGAATCTCGCCCGCGGTGATGTTTTCGAGGCCCGCGATCATCCGCAGCAGGGTCGACTTGCCGCATCCGGACGGCCCCACCAGCACCACGAATTCTCCATCGCCGATCGTGATGTTGACGCCATGGATCACCCGCGTGCTGCCGAAGGCCTTGTGGACATCGCGGATCGCAACCGACGCCATGCACCTCTCCTGCACCTTGGCTGCCGTTCTTCCCTCTGTCCCGCTCAAAACTCGACATCAAATCAATATGCGTGCGACCATCATCGATGCATGCATGCGACCATAATCGCTCGCGGAATTCCGCGCCAATCGCGCGGAGCAGGTTGTCAGAATATAATCCCTATCATGGGGACAAAATCCCCCTGGTGTTTGCGAAATTGTGGCGCAGACGCCCCAGCCCAGCCGGCAAAAATGTCAGCCTTACTCACCTAATTGTCGCAGCGAGACGCCTTTCTCGACGGCGTCGCACAAACCTCATCCGCTCATTCCCCGCGCAAGCGGGAATCCGAACGGACACAAAACACCGATGCCAGCTGATCGAAACCCGCGCTAGCACACCCGCATGGCCTGGTACTGCCAGCCCCATTCCGTCTCCACGGGGACATACTGGAGACAGCTGTCGTCATAATAATTGTAGGGCGGAGCGTAGACATAGGGAGCGTAGCCATAGGGGGCGCCGACGATCGCTGGACCGCGGAAGCCGCGTGGAGCAACGGGGGCGGGGAAGCCGGGGTCGACCGTCCAGCGCGGAACAACCGGGGCGCGGACCATCGGTCCTCCGCGAAAACCCTGCGCGCCGCCTCGGAAAGCGCCTTGCGGTGGTACTCCCCGCGAGACAGCCCCTTGGTTGCCTCCTTGTTGCGCGAAGGCAGGATCCAGGAGGCACAGCGCCACGATGGCTGTGGCGGCAACGGCAGCAACGGCAGTCATGGATTGACCCACGATGGCACCCTCGTCATTGCGGACATCGACCTTACAGTCCGACCTTATAGTGTGGCGTTCCAGCGCAGGGGGCGCAATAGCAAAGCGCATTGCGGGGAACGCATGGCGCCATCTCGGTTATGCGTTGCGGCTCCGATGGCGCCCGGAGGGCGTTCCGGGCTCGGTCAGCCTGTTATTCAGACGCAAAGTCGGCGCAATCTCGACCTATGCCACGAGGCGGGGAGGCAAATCCCATGGACCTCTGGGCGCGCGAATCAGGCCGGAAACGCCTGGCTGCCGCATTCCTGTTGTTGGCAGTCGGCGTGGTGGCGAATGGCCTCGCCGCCGGCGGCGACGCATGGGCGGTCGATCAGCGCAAGCATCCTCCCGGAGCCGGCAGGCCGATCGCCAAGCCCATGGCCATGCCCATGGCTCGGCCTCTCGGGCCGAACACGTTTCACGGCCTCCCGAACGGACCCGACAGCCGCCTGACTGGCGTTCCTCGTCCTGGCCAGCGCGCGCCAGGACTTGCGCACCAAGGCCCGCTTCCCGGCCAGCATCCCGGATTCGAACGCCGCAACGCCATTTTGGCTGCACAACAGCGGTTGCCGCGCCGGCCCCTGCCGGGCGAGCGCGGCTTTACCGGCGTGCCGCCGCGCGGCGAGACCAGATTCGTGTCCAACGAAATGGTGTTTCAGGTCGGTCCCAACGTCTCTCCGCAGGCTGTCGACAGCGTGGCGCGCAGGCTCGCCCTGAGCGCCGTGGGTTCGCAGGTCAGTGTCGCCGGCGGAACGCTGTTGCGCTTCCGGATCAATGACGGGCGGCCGGTTGCCGACGTGATCCGTGCGCTGGAGGCCGAGAAGATCGGCGTCGCGCAGCCGAACTACGTCTACAAGCTGCAGCAGGACCAGAGTTTGGCGGGCGCGGCCACGCGTGGCGATCCGGCGCAATATGTCGTGAGCAAGCTCAGGCTCGCCGAGGTCCACCGCATCGCCAGAGGCACGAACGTGGTGGTCGCGGTGATCGATTCCGTGATCGACGCCAGGCATCCCGATCTCGCCGGCACGATCGTGGAGCAGTTCGACGCGGTCGGCCGCAATGACAAGCCCGATGTGCATGGCACCGGAATGGCGGGCGCGATCGCCGCGCATCGCCGGCTCATGGGCGTGGCCCCGGACGCCAGGATACTCGCCATCCATGCTTTTAGCCCCAACTCCGCGAGCTCGCCCGAGGCCACCACCGAGCACATCCTCAAGGGCCTCGACTGGGCGATCAAAAAAGGCGCGCGCATCATCAATATGAGCTTCGCCGGGCCCTACGACCCCATGCTCCAGCTCGCGCTGAAGAAGGCGCACGAGAAGGGGGTGGTGCTGATCGCGGCGGCGGGCAATCTGGGGCCGAAGTCCCCGCCCTTGTATCCGGCGGCCGACGAGCACGTGATCGCGGTCACCGCGACCGACGAGAACGACAGGGTTCTCAATCAGGCCAATCGGGGCCCCTACATCGCGGTCGCGGCTCCCGGTGTCGACATCCTCGAACCTGCTCCCAATGCCGGCTACCAGGTCACGACCGGCACGTCGGTCGCCGCCGCCCATGTCAGCGGCATTGCCGCGCTCCTCATCGAGCGCAATCCCGCGATCGATGCGGCGAGCGTCCGCGAGATCCTGTCGACGAGCGCAAAGCACATGGCGGCCAAGGGCCGCGACGATCAATTCGGCTGGGGCTTGGTCGATCCCTATCGCGCACTTGCCGCAGCCGATGCCAAAGTGGCCCGCGACCGGCCGGCGTCCCCCGCTGCCGAAGCCGCCGGAGCGAAGCCCAAGCCGGTCTCGGCACGATCGCCCTGAGCTTAGGACTCGTACGGAATTAAGTGTATCGGTTACTTCGTGGATCGGCCTGGAGCGTTTGAGCGCGCCATGCGAATTGCCCGGCTGTTGCGCGGTTCGGCCATTTGCTGCCGTCCATGCTGATCACGCCAGAGCGCTCGCGATCTCGGCATCCAATGTCGAGTTTCCCGTCCTGATCTGACCGGAAGCAACCTCGCTTTTAAGCCGGGCCTTGATGGCGGGATCGGCAGCGGCCTTGGCGATGGCGGTCTTCAGTTCAGTCGCAGGTTCACCGGCGCGGGCGGTGGCCGCCCCGCTGGCGATCTGTTTGGCCAGAATCCGAGTGACGTTCGCGTTGAGCTCCGGGTCGTCACGCTCGGTGCCGGAAAATTCCCAGTCGTCATAATCCGCCATCGCGGCCTTGAGGTCATCGGCGCTACCGGACTTGAGGGCTGCGTTCAGTCTTCGTTTCAGTTCGCTGAGATCGGGTGCGGCTTCTCCCGCTTCCGCCTGCACGCTCAGCGCGGAGGTGAGATAAAGCCTGGTGATTAAATATACGCCAAGGAAAGCCAGGGCAAAAAAGTAGATAATGATGATCGGGACCACTGCGTCGTTCGCGGCTGCTCCTGTGGCTACGAGGTTTTTGCCGAGCGAGCCCACCCATTGGGCGATGTCCTTGATCTGCACCAGTGTTGCGCCGATCAACACCGTGGTCAGCCAATCCGATATGCGCTCCAGATTGGTGTTTGTGGCCATCACATGCGAAGCTGCCACCGGACCGGCTCGAGTGGTCGCCGTGGCAACAGCGGCCCCGCTCGCGGGGCCGACCGTGCGTGGAATTCCGAAGACGAATCCAAAAAACGCTCCTGCTGCGGCTGCTGCGGCCGCAACCAGCAAATCGGCGCCGAAGAACGCGGAAAACCCCAAGCCAGGAGCGTCTGCCGCACGGGTGACAATTCCATTCGCCCAGATAGCTATGATGGCTACGCCCGCGAAGCCGAAACCCACCACCGTCCAGCCAATCTGAAAGCTTGCGGCAAAGATCTTTCTCTCCTCGTCGCTATAGCGGAGCGCCTTCTCGTCTTGCTTGCCAAACAGACCAACCAACCACCGCATGACTGACCTCCGCATCAGGAAATCGCGCTACCGCTCCGTAACGACAAAGCATATCACCCGATGAATCTCCCGCACATTGGTGGCACAATGTTTGGTGCCGCAACCGGCGCCATGATCGCGCTTTTGAACTTCTGTCATCGAACTACAACCAGTGGTCATTTGTCAACGCGCAAACACCCCCAAGACCGAGCGAAATTGATCCCCAACAACGCTGCTGCCGCGCGGTTTGAAAAGTGCCGTTCCTCGATCCGCCGCCGGCTGCCCCTGCGTTTAGTGGTGCAGCCCGTCCAAGATTGGGATGGCGACAATGACGCCGGACCACTTAACACGACTATTGAAAAGCCCCTCACCCCAGCGGAGCGCATGCGCCTGCATCGCAAGTGTCGGCACAACGGTCTACGCTGTATGCGACTCCTGCTACACGAAACGGAAATTGATGCGCTCATCCGGAAAGGGTTTTTGAAGCGGAACGCCGTCAGGATTGGCATCCGTCCAAGCGCCTTGATGGGGATCGCGATTCAGGCATATCCCTATCTCGGTACCGTCGCGCAAGGCGCGCGCGACGCTGCGCGAGAAGCTCTCGCAGCTCGAACCCTGCTGGAAAGCGATCTATGGCCGCGGACGCGACGCCCTTAGCGAAAGCAAAGGCCCCTTACCTCGGTGGATTCAACCCGACTGACGCCATTCCGAGCTGAGATCTGCCCTGGGCTCGATGAGACGAGCGCATATCAACCAAAGCAGGGCGCCCCCGGTTTCAAGCAATCAGCCCTATAGCTTTTGTCTATGACCCTGGGGCTCGTGGGCACGCCGAATAATATTTCTTCAACCGTTGCTTGCGCGATGGGCCGAAGGCGTGTTAATTTATTTCTCATCGCACGCGCATGCACGTTCTCTCAGGAGGGACTCGCAATGCCGTTGCCGATCCATCGCTTGGTTGCCGCCCCTGGAGCCTTTGTCCTTTCGTCTCAACCGGCTTGGCCATGGGGCAATGAGGGCCACCAGATCGTGGGTGCTGTGGCGGAGCAGCTACTCCAACAGCACCCAACGCCTCGCGATCGGGTAAAGCAGATATCGGGAAATGCTCCGCTATCGCAGGCGGCCGCCTGCGCCGATTGCGCCAAAGGTCCTTACTTATTGCCATCGTCAGCCATCCGCCGAGGAGCAACCTCGTCGGATCTCAAAGGATAATCCAATGCTAGCGGTGGCTGGGCAAAACCTTTCTGCAGACTTGGCCGCTTATGCGGATAGCTGGGAGTATCTCTCAGATAGGCTGCGCTGCCTTGATCTCCGTCTGCGCCAACAGGTACTGAAGCAACCTCACGCGCGGGCTTCCGACCCCCTGTCTCCTTTTAAGGGACTGGTCATCACAGCAGCGGAGATTTCTGATCTGCTTGCATGCCCCCAAAGTGCGACCAGCGAACCCGCCGCCGGGCTTGCTGAGAAGCAGAAGCTGGAACAAGCGTTGATGGAACTTCAAAATGAAATTCAGGCACGGCGCACCGCCAGCCGGCAGGCAGGCGTGTATCTGTCACTGCCGCGATTGACTGAATTGTTCGGCCTTACCCAGTTTGAAGAACAGTGCCTGGTCATTTGCCTGGCACCGGAGGTGGACCGCAAGTACGAGAAGCTCTATGCCTACCTTCAGGACGACGCCACGCGCAGGTGGCCGGGCGTCGATCTGGTGCTGAACCTGCTGTGTGGAAGCCAGGTGGAAAAGCTGGCAGCACGGGCCGCGTTTGATCCCTATGCGGCTCTGCTCAAGTTCAAGCTCTTGCAGATGACCGATGCGGGGACCGACGGCCAGACGCCGTTGCTTTCCCGCGCACTCAAACTGGATGACCGGATCGTAAATTTTCTCCTCGGCCACAGACAGATGGATGCCCGGCTGGAACGGTTTGCCCGCATGGTTTTTCCCCGCGAAAGCGCCTTGGGAATGATCGCTGCGCACGAACTTTACCAGCGGGCAAGCAGCTTTGTGCAGGCATATTTCGTGCAACCGCAATCCGTGGGTCGCAACGTGGTGCTGTACCTGCACGGCCCTGCAAATCTTGATCAACGATTGGTCGTTGAGGCGGTTTGCTGCAACTTCACGCTTCCGCTGCTGGTTGCGGATGTCGAAGCGATGAAGGCCAGCCAGTTGCCCTTTGACCAGGCCGCGTGGTTGCTGGCCCGGGAAGCGGCACTCCAATCTGCGGTGCTCTGCCTGGAAAACACCGATTGCCTTGTCGCAGAACCGGACAAGCACCTGCTGGAATTGAATTCGCTGATCGAGTCCGCGAAAACGTTTTCGCGCCTTACCTTTGTGTTCGGAACTCGGCACTGGCAACCCCAGGGCTTCACCCATGAGTGCCTGTTTTTGTCCATTGTCGTATCCCGGCCGGACCTTGGGATTTGCAAACGTCACTGGGAACAGAACCTCGCCGCATGTGAGCGCCTGGCGGACGATGTTGATAGTGCTGTCCTGGCCGGCAAGTTCCGATTTGGACTCGGCCAGATTCAGGATGCCTTGGCCGCGGCGGAGAACCTGGCGCGCTGGCGGTCGCCTGAGAACTGGCGGATCACGGCTTCCGATTTGTCGGCCGCCTGCCGCGCGCAATCGAGTCCCAAGCTTGGGGCGCTCGCCCACAAGATCGAGCCAAAGCACACGTGGAGCGAGATCGTGCTGCCGCATGACAATGTGGCACAGCTCAAAGAGCTCTGCGAGCAGGCGCGGTACCGGCACCGTGTCTATGGGGAATGGGGTTTTGACCGCAAGCTCTCCCTGGGAAAAGGATTGAACGCGCTCTTTTCCGGCCCTCCGGGAACGGGAAAGACCATGGCGGCCGAGGTGATCGCCAGCGAGCTGCAGCTCGATCTCTACCGAATTGATCTTTCGCAGGTGGTCAGCAAATACATCGGCGAGACCGAGAAGAACCTTCACCAGATTTTCCTGGAAGCGCAGACCGCGCACGCCATCCTGTTCTTCGACGAGGCCGATGCCCTGTTCGGCAAGCGGTCGGAAGTAAAAGACGCGCACGACCGTTACGCCAACATCGAGGTCGGCTACCTGCTGCAGAAAATGGAGGAGTACGAAGGGGTGGCCATTCTGGCGACCAATCTCAGCCGGCATATCGATGAAGCATTTCTGCGGCGCATGCATTTCATCGTCGAGTTTCCCTTTCCGGACCAGGAATACCGCCGCCAGATATGGCAGGTCGTGTTCCCGCACGAAGCGCCGCTGGCGGATGAAGTGGACTTCGATGTCCTGGCGCGGGAGATCAAGCTTGCCGGAGGCAACATCAAGAATATTGCGCTGGCCGCGGCATTCTATGCGGCCGGCGACGGACAGGTCATCCAGATGCCGCACCTGTGGCAGGCGGCGCGGCGCGAGCACCAGAAACTGGGACGGACGTGGGAAAACACCAAGGCCAGAACCTGATCGGTTCCGGCGAGGATGCAGACATATGCAAGCGAAGACTAGTCAACGGCAAAGCCCGCAGATAGAGCAGCGGGCCGTTCAAGTGCAACCAGGTTTCGCCGGCCAGAGAAGGTCGGGGCCACTTGGAAACGCGGGCATGCTGCTGAGCCTGCAGCGTTCCCACGGGAACCGATTCGTGCAGCGGTTGCTGGACGCGACGGTGCTTCAACGCGATTGCGGCTGTGGCGGCACCTGCGCTGATTGCAGCTCGAAGCAACCTGATCAAGACCATCACAGTGAGCCCAGTGGCATGCATCGTCATTCTGCAGCCGAGCCTGTATCTTCTCCGGTGCCGCCTGTCGTGCATGAAGTCTTGAGCTCGGCCGGTCAGCCGCTCGATGCTTCAACCCGTGCTTTCATGGAGCCGCGGTTTGCCCGGGACTTTCAGAGCGTGCGAATTCACACCGGCACGAAAGCGTCCGAGTCGGCCAAGGCCGTAAGGGCGCTAGCCTACACGGTAGGTCAGGACATTGTCTTTGCCGAGGGCCAGTATGCTCCGGGCAGCTACCGCGGACAGCATCTCCTGGCGCATGAGCTGGTGCATACGGTGCAGCAGGCCGGCGCCAGTCGCGGTCCTATTGCAGGGATCAGCCAGCCGGGCGATGCGACCGAGCGCGAGGCCGATCAGGTAGCAGAACGTGTGATGCGGATGGAAGAGCCACCACATATGATGTCCATCGAGGGTCCTCCGGAGGCGGTGCAGGAGTGTGCCAGAGATGCGGCCTCCTCAGTCAGGCTTCAACGACAGGGCAGTGACGAGCATCCGCAAGAAGAGGAAGAGTTATACGAAGCGGGAGATCAAATCATGGCACTTCCGCGATGGACGATCGCGAAGCGGGCATCCAATTTTGCTGAGAGCGTGAGTTCCGGCGCCCCGGCGGTCCTGCAGCGCGCCGGTTGCGACAGTCCGGTGTCCATGCGCAAGGTTACAACCGGCAAGTTTGAGGGTGGCAAGACATTAGACGACTATTATCCAGATTTGGTGGGAGCGAAGATGTGGGGAAAAAACGACACCGCCGGGCCATTCGATAGCGGAAACAGAGCCGGCTCTGCTGTCCAATTGATTGCTGAATATCCCAGTCCGTGCACATCTTCCGGAGCCGGCATCACAATCAGTCAAACTATCACCTGGGTCAAATTGAGGGCCAATGGCAAAAAGGTGGCGGAGAAAGGAAAAGCAATTGAAGGGCAGACCTACGACGACATTGCGCACAGCGGCAGAGACGCCAGCAAGGCGCCTTTTCGCCAGCAGTTCAGCTTTGCAGTGAGCATAGCCGACCCAATTTCCGGCGTCCCGTACGCTGGTCTCGACAGCTACGAGTGCGAGGTCAAGTTGACGACTACCGCATCGGGCGGAGGCGAGACCAAATCTGTCGACTGGGGGATCACGGTCGAGGCCGCAAAGGGAAAAGTGACGAAGAATGAAGTGCGATAGTCGGTTGGAGAATTGTCTTGGACGAGGCGCATCACTCACACGATGAAGCGTCGGTCAAGAGGCTGATCGATTCGTTCGAGAATGCGCCTCTTGTCGGCAGTCTCGGTACATTGTCCCCGATCGACATAGAGGCGACGCAGTCCTTGGTAAAGATGGGAAAGGATGCTGTTCCGGAATTGGCGGCAGCACTCGGTGCGGACAAGCCCACGATCGTGATTTATGCAGCTTATTGCCTAGGTCAGATTGGAGAAACGTCGGTGTTGCCGCGATTGAAGCAGGTGCAAGACGTGTATTCGGCAAAAGAGCCGAAGGGTGCATTCGATTTCTCGGTGGCCAATACAGCCAGGCGGGCGATCGAGAGCCTCTCCGAGTCGTCTCGAACAAAGCGGGACATGACGAAGGTGCATTGTGACAACAATGCTCTCACGGGAACACGGCTGGCTAAGGATGGCCGCAGGAGAGATGAATAACAGGGGATTCAAAAGGCTGTCTTACACATGATCCGGGACTTGAGTACGACCTTGCAAGCGATCCTCAGTGATCCCTCCCTTGCTGGCTCCTTCCTGGAGCTTTCCAAGGCACAGATCGCATTTGATCGTCCCGACGACAGTTTCAAGCCGACGCAAACCACCATCGACCTGTTTCTTTTCGACCTTCGCGAAAATATGGAATTGCGCAGCAACGAGCCGAGGATCGAGCGGCTGAATGGACAGGCCGTGATCCATCGCGCCCCCATGCGCGTCGCCTGCACTTACCTGGTCACTGCGTGGCCGGTGGGTGGAACCGACCTGATGCTGCAGGAGCAGCGGCTGCTGACGCAGGCATTGCAGGTGTTCTCCACCCATCCGACGATCCCGGCCGCTTTCCTGAAAGGCAAGCTGGTGGGGCAGGAGCCGCCGCTCCCCATGATGGCTTCCCATCCTGAGGAATTGAAGAACCCGGCCGAGTTCTGGACGGCCATCGGCAACAAGATGCGCGCGTCCGTCACCCTCACCGTCACCGTCAGCATGGACGTGTTTGCGCCCGCGACTGCGCCCATCACCAAAACCGGATTGGTGCGTTTGGGCGAGCGCACGGCGGCGGACGCGCAGACGCTCATCCCGGCGACCATGATGGAGTTCTACCGGATCGGCGGGAAGGTGACTAGCGGCGGAAACGCGGTTGCCGGCGCGATAGTGGCCGTGGCTGGCGCGGGCCTGTCGGCGCGCACCGATGGGGCCGGTGAGTACGTCTTGGGCGCCATGGCGGCGGGCGCATACACGTTGAATGTGCAATCGAATGCTACGATCAAGCAAGTCAACATCACGGTCCCAGCAGCAGCAGGCAGTAACTACGACGTGCAGCTATAAGCGACGGATTTGCAAAGGAGGAAAGCATGCCACAGTATCTATCGCCGGGTGTTTATGTTGAGGAAGTGCCTTCGGCAATCAAGCCGATTGCGGGAGTGAGCACGAGCACCGCAGGATTCATCGGAGTCATCGCAGATACCATTAACCAGCCGCTGGCCAAGTTGACCGGCGCCAACGTTGGCACGGGTGATGGCACCAAAACGGTTTTCAACCTGCCCGTCTATCCCATCGACAAGGCCCACACCACGGTGAAGGTCGATGGTACAACGGCCACCGGCGTCACGCTCGCCAACGACGACACCAACAAAGTCTCTACCGTGACCTTTACGACAGCGCCAGGCAGCGGCAGCAAAATTACCGCCGACATCATGCCCAGCTTTTCACCTGTTCCCGCAGGCACGCCGAAGCTGTGCACGACATTCAGCGACTTCAAGAAGTTTTTTGGCGATTTTAGTGGCGATCCGACGCATGGCTTCCTGGTGCAGGCCGTATATGGCTTCTTCAACAACGGCGGCAGCCGCTGCTACGTCATGCGCGTGACAGCGGAAGCCGACATACCGAAGTTCCTGGTCAACTTTGAAGCGATTGACGAAATCGCCATCGTGGCCGCGCCCGGGTTGGCGCAGAATGACGCGACCGGCAAGAACACGCGGACCCAGCTCATCGCCCATTGTCAGATCCGCACCCACAACCGGTTTGCCGTCTTCGACAGTCCGCCGACGGTGGAGACCGGCACCCCGCCCGCGCTCGACCTCACTTTGCTCGACGCAAAGAATGCGAGCAGCGTCTTGCCGTCCTTCACCGACTTCGCCGCCTACTACTTCCCGTGGCTGCAAGTTTTCGATCCGATATCGAATGGACCGGTTTACACTCCACCCAGTGGGCACATTGCCGGAATCTATGCGCGCGTCGACAACGATCGCGGCGTGCACAAGGCACCCGCCAATGAACCGGTGATCGGGGCGTTGGACCTCAAATACGCAATCAGCAAGGCCCAACAGGACGGCTTGAATCCCGAAGGCGTCAACTGCATCCGCAACCTCAACGGCAACATCAGGGTCTGGGGCGCACGCACTCTGGGCGGAGACGCCAATGCCGACCTGAAGTACGTCAACGTCCGGCGCACGCTGCTCTTCCTCCGCAAATCCATAGAGAACGGCACGCAGTGGGTGGTGTTCGAGCCCAACGACCGCGGTCTGTGGCAGAAGATCACGCGCAACATCACGGCCTTCCTCACCAACGTCTGGCGTTCCGGCGCGCTGTTCGGCGCCACGGCGCAGGAGGCCTTTTACGTGAAGTGCGATGCAGAGACCAATCCGACGGAATTGCGTGATCTCGGCCAGGTGGTGACGGAGATCGGCGTGGCGATCGTTCGCCCGGCTGAATTCGTCATCTTCCGCATCAGCCAGTTCACTGCGCCGAGCAAGTAGCGAACGCCAATGGCACAGACCTACAACAGCCCGGGCGTCTATCGGCAGGAGGTGTTCCTCAGGCCTTCTCCTGTCTTGCAAACCGGTGTGCCCGGGTTTGTGGGCTTCGCCGGCCCGCCGCCCGGTGGGAATCGGCGAATCAATCAGCCGGTGGCGTTGAGCCGCAAGGAAGAATTCACCGCATTGTTCAGCAGCGCGAGCGGAAGCTTCCTTGCGGATGCGGTCGCCGGATTCTTCGACAACGGCGGCACTCGCTGCTACGTTGTCGCCGCCGATTCCAGTACAGATCCGGTCCAAGGCCTCGTGAATGCAATTGCGGCGCTGGCGCCACTGGAGGATATGGACCTGGTGGCCGTTCCAGACGCTTCGACCTTGCTGACTTCTGGCAAGGTCCCAGACAAGCCGTCCATCGCCCGCGTGCAGGCAGAGATGTTGACGCACTGCGCGCAGCAGGGCAACCGGTTCGCCATTCTAGACTCACTGCCCGGCGCCAGCGTGGATGATGTGATGGACCAATGCAAACAGCTCGTGGTTGGCCAGCAAGAACCGGTGAATGGAGCGCTCTATTATCCCTGGCTGGTCACTTCGAGCAAGCCGAATTCGGTTCCCCCGTGCGGCCACGTGGCCGGCATTTATGGGCGCAGCGATGCCAAGACAGGTGTTTTCAAGGCGCCGGCCAATGAGGAGATTTTCGGCGCGCTGGATCTGGAAACCCAAATTGACAACAGCATTCAGGACAAGCTGAACCCGGCACGCATAAATTGCCTGCGGGCCTTTCCCGGCCGGGGGATCCGTGTCTGGGGAGCGCGGACCGTGGGCTCCGTGCCTCCGGATCTCGACTGGCTCTATGTCAACGTGCGGCGGCTGTTTCTGACCGTGCGTCGCTGGATCGACTTCAACATGGGATGGGTCACATTCGAACCGAATAATCCCCGCCTGTGGGTCCGCATCCTGCGCGAGTTGACCACGTTCTTGACCAAGCTGCAGCGCGACGGTGCGCTGCAGGGAGCCACGCCCGCCGAGGCGTTCCAGGTCAAATGCGACGCGGAAAATAACCCTGCGGAATCCCGGGACCTGGGCCAAGTGGTCATCGACATTGGCTTGGCTCCCCTTTCGCCGGCGGAGTTCATCGTCGTCCGCATCGTTCACCGCGCGGGCGGCAATCCCGACAACTGAAGATCGTCTGTACTCGATGAAGGAGGAATCTTATGGCAACGGGTACTCGGGTCGATCCCTATCGTGGCTTCAATTTCCTGGTGGAGATCGACGGCATCACGCAAGGGGGCTTTCAGGAAGTCAGCGGGCTGGATGCGACCACGACCGCGGTGGATTATCGCGAAGGCAGCGATGCCAACCACACGCGCAAGCTGACCGGCCTGAACACTTATTCCGCCATCACGCTCAAACGCGGCATCACCGATTCCGACGAGCTGTGGAAGTGGCGAAAGACCGTGATCGACGGGAAACCTGAGCGAAAAAACGGCTCCATCGTGCTGCGCGATGACACGGGAGCAGAGAAGATCCGCTGGAACTTCTCAGAGGCCTGGCCCAGCAAGTGGACGGGACCGGCGCTGAGCGCCGGCACGGCCGCAGTGGCAGTGGAGAGCCTGGAGATTACGCACGAGGAACTGAAGAAAGCTTAGCCGTCTTTGATCCCGGTGCGTTCGACGGGTGATCCAGCCGGGGCGGCTCGAGGAGTTGCGAAATCGCGGCCGGAAGTTGGCCTCACGGTCGTACAAAAGGGACAACTAGGATGCTGCAAACTGAATTTCCTTTTACTTTGCCCCGAGGCTACGTGGATACCGAGGGAAACCTCCACAGGGAAGGCACCATGCGCCTTGCGACCGCGTTTGATGAGATCGCGCCGCTCAAGGACCCGCGTGTGCTCAGCAATCCGGGGTACCTGCTCGTCATACTGCTGGTGCGCGTGATCACGCGCCTGGGAACGCTGGAGCACATTAACCCGAAGACCATTGAAGGCCTGTTCGCAGCCGATCTTGCCTACCTGCAGGACCTGTACACCCGTATCAACGGCACAGGCCACAGCCGTGTGCGGGCCCAATGCCCTCACTGCCAGCAGCAGTTCGAAGTGGAGTTGAGCAGCCCGGGGGAAATTGGCGCTACCCCTTAGAGCGGCTCTATGAGGAGGTAGCGTACATTGCGTATCACTTTCACTGGCCGCACGAGGAAATTCTGGCGCTGGAGCATGCTGAACGCCAGCGTTGGATTGTCGAGATTGCAAAGATCAACCAGCGCTTCAACGACCAAGAGAGCCGACTTGGTTATTGACGCACTACCGGCCGCAGGAACAGCGGCGGTCACAGGAGGCGACTACACCTAATCATCGGGGAGAACCAACATGGGTTTGGACTTGCCGTCAGTAGGTTTGAACACGGCCTTTGCCGCACTCACCAATTTACTGGGAGTACGTTCCGATCCTTATCAGGCGTTCAACTTCCTCGTGGAAATTGAAGGCATCCTGGCCGGCAGTTTTTCAGAATGCACCGGTCTGCAGGTGGAGACGGAATACTTTGATTACCGCGAAGGCGGCCTCAATGACTACGTGCACCGTTTCGCCGGGCCGACCAAGTATCCGTCCCTGATACTCAAGCACGGTCTCACCCAGATCGATGGTTTGTGGAACTGGCACCAGGGCGTGATCCAGGGGACCATCAACCGCAAGAACGGCACCATCTATCTGCTCGATAAGATGCACATCCCGGTCATGTACTGGAACTTCAAGGAAGCCTATCCGGTGAAGTACACGGGACCGGATTTCCGCGCCGACTCCGCCAGCGTCGCCTTTGAGAGCGTGGAACTCACCCATCGCGGATTGAGCAGGCCGACCCTGGGCAGCGTGTTGGGAGCGGCCGGATCGGCCATCGCCGGCGTTGCCGGTTCGGTCAGCGTATCGTTCGGATTGTGAGGACATGACGGACTCTGAGCTCCAAGACAGGCAGACAGTCGCTTTTCCAGTGAGCGATCTGACCCGCCGCCTGCTGCGCCGGGCCACCGAGCCCATTGGAGTGATTGACGTGCGTCATCCGGCTGAGCTGCATTCCCGCTCCAGCCTCTGGCTGGGTCAGAGACTGGAACTGCTGGACAATTTGAAAAGCCGGTACGGGCTGGACCAGGGCGCAGGCGGCGCGGGGGGTACTAGTTCGCCCATTGCCGGCGGCATGTCTCTCATTGCGCCTCTCCAGAGGACGGCTGCAATGGGCACAGTTTCGAAGGCATCGTCTGCAGAGCAGTATCGCGTGAAGCGACCCAGCCGCCATGCCGAGCCTAATCCTCCCAAGCCGCTCTCGCCGGAGACGGTTACCACTCAATCAGCTGCAGCGGGCGAGATTCGGGTGGGCACAAATTCCATTCCGGCGATGCACCTGCAACGGAAGACCAGCGAAACGCAATCGCCGGTCAGCAGCAAGCCGGATCCTTCCGCTCCGCCGTTGGTGCGCGCAACGCCAGTCGGTACTTCGGGGCATTTGGACAACAAGTTTGCGCACGGGCACGACGCTTCTCTCACTGGTGGTCCTCTTCCGCAAGTCAGCGAATTGCCGCGCAGTGCCCTTGTCGCGCAGTTGCATCTGCAGCGCAAACCGGACGGTTCGACTGCTGCTGAGGAGATTGGCCCCTTCTCAACGCCGCATAGTGTCAGGCCGGCATCAACGCGGCAAGAATTGCCTGGTGACGACGCGTCCACTTTGAGCAGTCCATCGACCAGCGACCTGCATCTGCAACGCAAGGCCGACCATCCGCCTACGCTGCCGGTTGCCGCTGAGGAGATTGGCCGCCTCTCAACGCCGCATGATTTTAGGCCGGCATCAATGCGAGAAGATTTCCCCGGTGACGGCGCGCCCACATTGAGCAGTCCATCTCCCAGTGGGCTGCTTCTGCAACGCAAGGCCGATCATCCGCCACCATTCCCGGCGGCCAGCTCGGGACCGACAGCGGAAGCGGTTACCGCACCGCCACCGGCTAGCACCAACTCGCAATCCCGTGGCCCGGTCTCAGCGGAGATTCGCGCAGCACCTTTACTACCGGGGTCCACAAGCATTGTGTGGCGCAAAGCAGATACCAACGGCGCAAGCCGGGAGAGCGCTACGCCAGGCTTGGCAACTGGCCCGACGTATACGAATGGGACCCAGATCATGCGCGAAGCCGCTTCGGAATCAGTTTCCAGCAGCAGCGTGGCGCCTGTCGCAACACCAACTTCAGGAAGCAACGGGGCTGACGTCACACGCCTGGCCGAACAGGTCAGCCGTATGATCGCGCGTCAACTCAAGATTGAACGCGAGCGCCGGGGTGGAACAAGATGACCGCATTGGCCAAAATGACCATCACCCCGGAGCCAAAGTCGAACTTCGACCCCATTGAGGTGTTGTTCAATCCCAACACCTATTCGATCACCAAGTCAGTCTCATGGACAGCAGCTACCGGCAACAGCCAGGCCGCGGGCCAGACCGAGCGGCGGAAGAACGCTCCGGCGCTGCAATTCGGCGGAGGCCAGAGCCGGTCGCTTGCCCTAGATCTTTTCTTCGATACCACCGAAGAGACAGACGACGCGAAGAAGGACGTTCGCAACCTGACAAACCAAATCGTGAAGCTGACGCGCATCGTGCGCGACCTGAATCCGCAGCGACCGCCGGTCTGCGTGGTTTCCTGGGGGAAGGAAACACCACCCGGTTCTGACTTCCCTTTCACCGGGGTGGTCACCCAGCTTACGCAACGCTTCAATCTGTTTCTGCCGGATGGCAGGCCGGTGCGCGCGAACCTGACGGTGGCGTTCACCGAATACCTTGATCCAACAAAGGACGAACTGGAAAACGATCCGGAATTTACCACGCGGTTGGTTAAGCGTGGGGATACCTTGAGCAGTATTGCCGGGGCGGTCTATCGCGATCCGACTATGTGGCGCGTCATCGCGGAGGCCAACCGGATGGATGATCCGCGGCAGGTCCCGGTGGGACTGCGGCTCAATATTCCAAAGATTGGTTGAGGAACGCAGATGGCAAATTCATCTAACGGCCCTCTGGTCGCGGAGATTGACGTGCTTATCAATGGCTCGCCGGTATCGGCAGCGGTGCTGAGATACGTGGAGGAGGTGGTGGTGGATGACAGCGTGGAATTGCCGAGCATGTTTGTCTTCGCTGTGACCAGTTCAGACGCACAGGAACAGGACTCACCGTGGGTCGACAACGAGGACTTGTTCTCCGTCGGCAACGTGGTTGAGATCAAGATGGGCGAGGGAGGCGGTTTGACGAGCCTGATCACCGGCGAAATCACGGCGCTCGAGCCGGAATTTGTGACCAGCCGGATTCCACTACTGAAGATACGCGGTTACGACCGCCGTCACCGCCTGCAGCGGGGACGAAAAACGCGTACCTTTCTGCAAAAGAAAGACAGCGACGTTGCTGCCCAGATCGGTGGTGAAGCGGGCTTGAGCGTGCAAGCAACGGACAGCGGCACCAGCCTGGATTACGTGCTGCAAGCCAACCAGACGGACTGGGAATTCCTGTGTGAACGCGCTCGGCTTATTCGCTATGAAGTGGTGGTGAACGACAAAACCTTATTCTTCCAGCCCGTGGGCAACGATCAAAGTGAAATCCTGACTCTGAACATGAAAAACGATCTGCTGGAATTTTCTCCGCGGCTTTCATCTGCAGGACAAGCGACCGAAGTGAAGGTGCAGAGCTGGAGCGTCAAAGACAAGAAAGCCGTGCTCGGCGACTCCAAGACCGGAGACGAGGTCTCAACCATGGGCGGGCAGTCGAGCGGAGCGGCGATTGTGCAGAGCGCCTTTGGGGAGGCCATCGACGTGGTCAGTGACCAGCCTGTTGGTGCACAGGCCGAGGCCGATCAAATCGCCAAGGCACGTTTCAACGACCTGGTATTGGAACTGGTCACCGGAGAAGGCCTATGCCGAGGGCGCACCGATATTCGCGCAGGAAAGGTGATCAAGATCGATGGCATAGGCCGGCGCTTCGGTGGCCCCTATTACGTGACATCCGCGATCCATCGCTATTCGCCCGCGAGCGGCTATGTGACGGAGTTCATGGTGCGGAGAAATGCGTCATGAATCTTTTTGATGTTCTCAATGATTCGCTCCCGCGGGACATGCGGACCGGGCGCATCTACGGTGTGGTGGTTGGCGTGGTCACCAATAACCAGGACCCGGACGGCCTGGGCAGGGTCAAGGTGAAATTTCCATGGCTCAGCGATGTGGACGAAAGCTCCTGGGCCCGCCTTGCCGCGCCCATGGCGGGCAAGCAGCGCGGCGTCTTTTTCCTGCCTGAGGTGGACGACGAGGTGCTGGTGGTTTTCGAGCACGGAGACATGCGCTTCCCTTATGTGCTGGGCGCGCTGTGGAACGGCCAGGATGTCCCGCCCATCACCAATGACGACGGGAAGAACAACGTCCGCATGATCAAGTCCCGCAGCGGGCACGTGGTAAAGCTCAACGATGAAGACGGAAAAGAAACCATCGAGATCATCGATAAGAACCAGAAAAACAGCATCGTGATTGACACCTCTAAAGACACCATCACCGTGACGACGAACAAGGACATTACGTTGTCAGCTTCCAATGGGACCATCAAGCTGGACGCACAGAAGGTGGAAATCAATTCCTCGGACGCGACCAAACTGAAGGCGGGGGGCACCATGAACGTTGAAGCCAGTGGGACCATGACCGTCAAGGGATCCACAGTAAATATCAACTGAGCGGACGTGTGATCTGCAGTGAAGTAGGAGAACAAAGGAATGGGACAGCCGGCAGCGACAAAGGGCGATCAGATCACGGCGATCGACACGCATGTCGTGATGGTGCCATCCCCCGGGGGACCGGTGCCTACACCGCTGCCGCATCCATTTGCCGGGATCATCAACGGCGGACTGAGCGGCGACGTGAACATCATGGGAATGCCGGCTGCCACCGCGGACAGCACCGCCGACAATACGCCAGCCCATGTCCCGACTCCGCCGGGAACATCCTTTCAGGCGCCGCCGTCGAACAAGGCTACTATCAAAACTGGCAGTCCCACGGTCAAAATCAACCGCAAGATGGCGGCGCGCAACGGCGATACGGCAGAAACCTGCAATGATCCTTCGAATTTGCCCGCGGGAACAGTGGTTGCAGTGGGCACAGTATTGATTGGTTGAGAGGACCGGAGGCGGATTTTATGACAAAAGCCTTTCTCGGAGTTGGTCTGGACTTTCCCATTCAGTTTGACAACTCGGGAGCAATCGCGACTGCGCGATATGAGGAGAGTGTCCGCCAGTCAATCTGGATCATCCTCGGTACGTCCAAGGGCGAACGAGTGATGCGGTCGGATTTTGGCTGCGGCATTTACGACCTGGTATTCGAGGTCAATTCCGCCTCCACCTCCGGCAAGGTCGCACAGGCGGTGAGAGAAGCGCTGCTGGTCCAAGAGCCGCGTATTGACGTTCGCAAAGTGCAGGTCGAGGCGCAAGGCAATGGAGCAACGCTGCTCATCCACATTGAATACCAGGTGCGGGTCACCAACAATGTCTTCAATCTGGTTTATCCGTTTTATCTGGAAAGGAAACGCGTATGATTCTCAGCTCGGCGCCCAAGATTGACCGGCGAACCGCGGCTGATGTTGCGCAGCAACTGCAGCAGTTGCTCCAGGTGTACGTGCCTGCCTGGAACGAGGTTGATCCCGTTACGGGCGCGCCCAAAGGCGTGAGCGCAGCGCTGATTGGCGTTTCTGCGCGGTTTGCAGACGTGCTTATTCAACGGCTGAATCAGGTGCCGCAGAAGAACTTCCTTGCGTTCCTTGAGTTGCTGGGCGCCGCTTTGCTGCCTCCGCAACCGGCCAGGGTGCCGGTGACGTTTCTGCTCGCCAAGGGCAGCGTTGTGGATGCGGTGGTTCCCGCCGGGACCCAGGTCGCCGCCCCACCCGGCCCAGGGGAGAAAGACCCGGTCATTTACGAGACGGAGAATGAATTGGTGGCCACCGCAGCCCAACTCGCGTTGGCTATCGTGCGCGATCCGGAAGAGGATACATACGCCAATTACGGCAATGACATTATTGCCACGGGAAGCTCCGGAACTCCCGTGTTCCATGGCAATCAACAGATTGCACATATTCTCTATCTGGGACAAAGCCAGTTTCTGGATTCGCCGGGTATCACCAATCTCGGCCTGATCTTCGATCTGCAATTCCCTGCGGGTGATGACTTAAATCTCAAATGGGAAATCTGGAACGGCACCCAGTGGCAGGACATAACGCCGTCCGATCCCGTCAAGGACGGAACCAAGAACCTGCGCCAGTCCGGAACCATCGAGTTCGGCAAAGTTCCCGCGGCCCACATTACCCCAGTAGGCGGGGTTTCGAAGGAATGGATCCGCTGCCGCCTGCTGACGCCCATCACGCGATCTTCCGCTCCGCGTAGCGGCATGGTTCGTGTCGCGCAGTTGCCGGGGATCCGTAGCGTGGGGATGCGCGTCCATCTGCACAACGATGGTTTGCTGATTGACGAAGCCTACTCTTCCGGCAGCGGCCTGATTGATTTGAGCAAGGATTTTTATCCCTTTGGAGAAAAACCCAAATTCAATGACACCCTGTGGTTGGCGCTGGAAGAAGCTTTCTCAAATGCTGGCGCCACCGTGACGCTCAACGTCGAGGTGACCACCAAACCCGGCTCCGACGCGCAAACTCCCAAGCCTGCTCTTCCTTCTCAAGATCTTAAACTGCGATGGGAAATCTGGAACGGCACCTGGGTTGAGCTGGGGACCTCGACTCCGAATGGTCCGCTGGCAAACGTGGTAAACGGGAAACCCTTCACGGACACTACCAACGCATTTGTACGGGACGGAACTGTGGTCTTCACGCTGCCGCCGCACGTCGCCAGTTTCAGCGTGAACGGCAAAGAAGGTTTCTGGATTCGCGCGAGGATCGTGGCAGGCAACTATGGTGTGGAAGGGCACTTCGTGGCGAAGAAACCGGTTCCAGAGCCGCCTGCAGCTCCGTTTGATTTCATCCTGCCGACCTTCCAGCCTCCATCCATCCATTCTCTCACAGCGATGTACGACCTGGACAAGCCGGCGCCTCCGCAGACGCAAACTGTGCCGGAAGCAGTCCTCGCGGAAAACGATTCCGTTTTCACCGATCTCACCGCTCTCAACAGGGGTCGAACCCATGCGTTTGCTCCCTTTCAGCCGTCGCCAGACGTGCGGCCCACGCTCTATTTGGGTTTCGTCCTCCCCACGGGACGCACGACTTTTCCGAACAACACGATTACGACGTTCTTTCGCAGTGCGGACCTGCAATACGGACAAAAGACCATTCCCCTCGCCCCGGACGTGAGTCGCGGCGCAGGTGATGCCGGCAAGAGCGTCAGCCACAAGTTCGTGGTCACGAATCGCGGGTCGAGCGGCATCACCTACACCCCCAACGTACTTGGAAGCCAGTGGACCCCGGTTATCACCCTCATCAATTCCGATGGTTCGCCAGGCGGTACATCTCCCGCAAACATCGAGTTGTCTCCTGGAGACTGGGTCGAGGTTGACGTACAGGTTACCGTGCCTCCCGGCACGCCCTTCGGCGCCAGTGACAGCGGGATCCTGCAGCTTGTCTCCCCAGGCCAGGTTCTTTACTCAGCGGAGTTCATCACTTTTGCCCATGCAGAAGGGGTCCAGACTCAGCAATTGCAACTTACCTGGGAGTATTGGAGCGGACAGACATGGACTGCGCTGGTCGTGCGCGATGAAACCAGCAATCTCACCGCCACCGGAATTGTTGAATTTCTGGCGCCACCTGATTTTGCAGCCCACACCGAATTCGGCACAAATGCCTGGTGGCTGCGCGTGCGATGGGACACGGGGGACTACGATACCGATCCCCGCATCGATCGCATATTTCCTAATACAGGGATGGCGGCGCAGACAGTCACGGTCCGCAATGAGGTCCTGGGGTCAAGTGATGGCAGCGCAAACCAGAGTTTCCGGACCACGCGGGCCCCAGTGCTCGCCGGCGAGAGCCTGGCAGTGCGTGAATCGGAAATGCCTTCCGGCGACGAGTTGAAGACCATTCTTGAAGATGAGGGACCCGGTGCTGTTCTGGTCATACCGGACAGTGCGGGAAAGCCTTCCGAGATTTGGGTCACATGGCACGAGGTGCCGGATTTCTACGCTTCGGATTCCCGCTCACGCCACTACGCTCTTGATCACGTCACCGGCGAAGTCGGCTTTGGCGACGGACTCAGCGGCATGATCCCGCCGGTTGGGTCGGCAAACATCCGCCTGGCGCTTTACAAGACCGGCGGCGGAGTCCGCGGCAACAGACCGGCCGGGAGCATCGTGCAGCTCAAGACAACCGTCCCTTATATAGACAAAGTGACGAACTACGTTGATGCCACCGGCGGAGTCGACGCAGAGTCGACGGGTTCACTGGTTTCCCGCGCGCCGATGGAGATCCGTCATCGCCATCGGGCGGTCACGCCGGAAGATTACGAAGACCTGGTGCATCTGGCTTCCTCCGATGTTGCGCGCGTCCTCTGTGTGCCGAATCGTGATCTTGTGGCCGATCCCTTTGACCACATGCCGCCGATCCTTGGCAACGTGAGCCTCATTATGGTGCCGAATACGACCGACCCGAATCCGCAACCGAGTGTTGAATTGATTCGCCGCGTCCAGAAATTCATTTCGGCGTCCTGTCCCGTAACCGCCACGGTGCTGGTGGTTGGACCGCTTTATCTGCGTGTCAATGTTCAGGCGGAGATCGGTTTGGCATCCCTCGAGGGCGCCGGAAAGGTGGCATCCAAGGTCCAAAATGCGCTCGCTGCTTTCCTGCATCCGCTGACGGGGGGGGTTGACGGGAAAGGCTGGGAATTCGGCCGTGAACCGCATCGCTCAGACATTTACAGCGTGATCGAAAAAATTCCCGAGGTTGATCATATTCGCGCATTGACGGTCCAGAGCACTGAAGACTTTCCCGGAAGCCGGGGGACAGGCCGTTTCCTGGTGTACTCGGGGACCCACAGCATCAAGCTCGTATTCGAGCCGTAAGGGAATTTGGAACGGACCATGCCGCTGCAATTACCGAATCTGGACGACCGCCGCTACAACGATCTGGTAGCCGAAGCGTTGACGCGGATTCCGACCTATTCTCCGGAATGGACCAACCACAACCCGTCCGATCCGGGAATAACGCTGGTCGAGTTGTTTGCCTATCTCACAGACATGTTGCTGTATCGTCTGAACCGCGTCACGGACGATAACACGCGGAAGTTCCTCAAGTTGCTGAACGGCCCTGATTGGGTAGTGCCGCCGAATGCCGATCTTCGTGAAGAGATACGTACGGCGGTTCTTGGCATCCGCGAGCGTTATCGTGCTGTCACCAGAGACGATTACGAGTTCCTTTCCACGGAAAGCTTCAACCGGTGGCTGACGGAGACATCACAGTCGTCCATTAACCTGGTAGCGCGAGCTCACTGCGTCCCGCAAAGGAACCTCGAGGCTGGGACGGAGGCCGGCCGGCTGCAGCCGAAGCCCGAGCATGTTAGCGTGGTGATTGTCCCGGCAGGGGAAAAACCCAACCCCAATCCGCCACCTCAGACGGTGATAGCCCCCATTAACAGTTCCAGCCCTCAACCGAGCGCGGCCCAGATCAGTGCCTTGTTTTCTTATCTGGATGAGCGGCGCATGCTCACTACCAAGCTCCATATAACCGGGCCCTTCTACGCGCATGTTTCCACGCAACTGGTGATCGCGCGAAACAGTGATGCCCTGGACACCGACTTGACCAATGCGATCAATGCCAAGCTTACAAGTTTGCTCAACCCTTTGCCTTCCGATAACGGTGAAGGATGGCAGTTTGGCCGTGATGTCTTTGTGTCCGAGGTTTATGAGACTTTGGAGAAGATCCCGGGAATCGATTTCATCACCGATGTGATGCTGAGTAGCAGTTGCGCCCTGGGCGATGACAAGTGTGTAGTGGCCAATCCCATCTGGCATGCTGAAGGCGACTTGGTTGGCTTGAGCATCCAGGAACATCATCTCCCGGTTTTCGACCAAGCAGACATTGTGATTGCCCCGAATGTGGCTTTCATCACCGTGAACCTTTCCGTGTCGGCGAAAGCGCAAGCCAATGCGAATCTCGAATTGCTGAAACGCTCGATCAAGTCCACCGTGAGAAGGATCTTTCATCCCCGCCTGGGAGGCCCGGGTCCAACAACTGCCCAGCCGACCAACATCTTCGTGTCTGATGTACAGGTAGCGATCAACAACTTAGCGGGCGTTCTGGACCCATCGCTTGCGGTGGATTGCATGCCATCCGATATCCTGCAGACAGACAAAGATCGGGGCCAGTTTATCCATGTCGGGGCAGGAAACGTTGTGGATTGGCGCGTCACTATTCAACTGAGCTAGGAAAAGATATGGCGATCGATCCGGAAAAGCTCGATCCGCGAATCGGCCAAGTCAGCCGCTTATTGGGGTATCTGCCCGCAATCTTTCAGGAGTTGCCGGGAGATCCGAGCGGTCCACCGCCACCGCTTCCAGTAGGACGCTTCCTGATGGCCTTTGAGAGCATCCTGCTCGGATTGCCTAAGAGCCGCCCTGCTGAGTGGGCCGACTTGCGGCAACAGGCGGGCTTTGAAGATATCTTGGGTGGCGCATTGCAGCAGGGCACCTCTGACAAACTGCTGGATGGAATACAGCGCTATTTCGACCCCGGCCCGGACTATCCGACTGATCCGCTGAAAGTTGAGGATTATAACCGGGCACCATCAGAGTTCCTTGCCTGGCTGGCCGGCTGGGTTGCCCTGACGCTGCGGGACGACTGGACGGATGACCACAAGCGGAAGTTCATTGCCAAGGCAGCGCAGCTATACCGATTGCGAGGCACCAAAGCTGGGGTCACACAGTTCGTTCAGACCTATACGGGTGGTCCGCCGGTGCAGATTTCCGAGCAGGGCGCAGAATTTCAATTGGGTGTTCACTCCCGTATTGGCGTGGACACGATCCTCGACAGTGGCACGCCTTTCTTTTTCCGGGTCAAGCTGACCAGCTCCGACCCGCTGGGTTTTCAAAAGCAAAAGGACATCGTGACTGCGCTCATCGAACTGCAGAAGCCTGCGCACACCAGTTTCAGTTTGGAGGTGGAGACCCTGCAATTCCAGATCGGTGTGAACTCCCGGATTGGAGTAAACACCTTGTTAGGGCTTCCGTGAGTTTGAAGTGACACCTGCAAGAACGGCGCCTGACAAGCAAGGCGCCTGAATGGAGGCGAAAAATGCCAAATACAGTCAAGCGTTTGAACTATTATGATCATCAGTTTTTGCGGGCCCCGGATTTCACGGACCAACAAAATTACCACTTGAGCATGCGGCGGCTGCACAACAGCTCGCTGCACACTTGGGGTATCGTCCAGGGATTGCAGGTCGCCTTGGCGGGCGGCGGCACTGGCACCGCAGTCACCGTCAATGCTGGCGTCGCAATGGACAGCACGGGGCGGGAAATCGTCCTTCCTGCGGACACCAACCTGGAACTGGGCGGAGAGGCTGCTGGCACGACGCTTTATATAACCATCGCGTACGACGAGCAGCAATCCGATCCGACGACAGAAGCCGGCGGGCCCGGAAATACCCGAATTACGGAAATGCCCAAGCTCAGCTTTTCCAAAGTCGCGCCCGCGGACACGAGCATGACGCTGATCCTGGCCAGGGTCCCCCGAACCGCTACTGGGCTGGGTCCGGTGGACGGGTCAGACCGCAAGCAGGCTGGGGTCGTGCTCGGTGACAACCTTACAATCAATACCCTGACTCTTAAGAAGGATGGCATTGCTCAACCCAACTGGCCGGTGTTGAGCTGCAGCGCGCCTAATCAAGCGGCCTTGGCTAACGCCGGCCTGGTTGTGAATGGGAGTGTCGGCATCGGCCCGGCCGCCCCGAACCGCAACCTGAGCATCAGCGGTGCAGGCGGTGCCGGCACCTATGCCAACATCAAGAATGGCAACCACGAGGTGCTTCTGGGAGTGGATACCGTAGCAGTTCTTTCAGCCATGACCGCGAGTGATCTGCAGATTCGGACCAACAACACACCGAGGGTCGTGGTAGGCGCCGATGGGAACGTTGGCATTGGGGGGGCGAGTGCGTCCAGGGCCAAGCTCGAGGTGAACGCGATGGTGGGCAACACAGTCGCTGTGTTTGGCAAAGATTTGGGTGTGTCACTGGTCGCCAGTTGGCCGAATATCGGTTTCAACGCCTACTTCAGCGGGGCATGGAAATCCCTCTCGCCCGGTTGGTCGGGTATAATTGACGTCGACCAGAACGACGGCAGCATGAATTTCTTTGCCGGGCCGACCAAGGCAGCTGCTGCTGATGCCGCGCTAACACCTCTTCCTCGCTTGTCTATCCATGCCGACGGGAAACTGGTCAGTCCCATGTGGCGGGCGACCCATGTCATGAACCAAAGGCAAGGGCCCCTGCCCATCAACGCCTCCTTCGCTTCGGGCGGCGGCACGTTAGTGATCATTTTTTCCGGATCGGGTTTTGCCGGAACCGCCACCAACATAGGCATGGGCCTCCAGATTGACGGCGCAACCGTGGCGACCACCCGCTCTTTTACTAATGAGTTGAGCAGCCATAAGGCATTTACCACTAACATCCTTGTACAGGCGAATATTGCCGCCGGCACTCACACCATCAACTTGTTTGCATTGGTCAATACCAATACAGACGCTAATGACTGGTTCAACGTCACAGTCCTGGAACTGCCATTCTGACGTGGAGGAGGACCTCCCATGAGTTTGCTACAGTTCGTGAACAGCGCTGGAGAGGTGCTGGAACGAGGCGACGTGGTCGTGATTGCGTCGCGACAACCCGACATCCAGGGCCGGCCGAGCACCCCTGCGCTAGAAGTCGACCTTGCCAAGCGCATTTATGACATGGCCGTCTGCGGTGTCGTGCACGACCTCTATGCCGAGCACAAGCCCGACCCTGGGCAGGACCCCGAAACGGATCGGAAAGCGGAGAAGACATCTGGCCGAAGTGGGCACGGGCGCAGGCAGGCAAAGACCGGCTCGACTCAGGCTTTCACGCTCGACGAGCTGGAGACGCTGGATCGAACCAAGATTGCGCCTGGCCAGATTGGACACTTGGTGGCCGGCGGCCTATGCGTGGCCTGCAAGGTGGACGCCGATATCGCGCCCATAAAGGCCGGTGACTTGCTTACTACCAGCGCCACGAAAGGTCACGCTCAGAAAGTGGTTGATTCCACCAAGGCTGTGGGTGCGGTGCTCGGCAAAGCTTTGGGGTCGTTGAAGAAGGGCAAAGGCACTATCCCGGTGCTGGTCACACTTCAATAGACGATGCTACGAGACGAGAGCAGCAAGTGTCATCGCGTACAACGAATTGGGCGTGGTTGGATTCCGAAGGATAATATGCAGCACGAACAAGTTCTGAACAGGCTGGCATCACTAAAAAAGGAGCTTGAAGCCGGGCAAGGGCGTCTGCGCGAATTGGAGGCAGAACACGCCTACGTCCGGGAGACCATGTTGCGGATCAGCGGGGCAATTCAGGTCTTGGAGGAGTTTGTAGATAAATGCAAACCGGAGGCCGTACCCACTGAAACCACGAAATCGCCTCCCTAGAACTCCGCTGCCAAGAAGCCAGCCGTGGCGGACTTCGAGAAGATCCAGACCGGCGACAAACAGGTTTACGCCAAGGACGCGAGCAATTTCTTGGGCCTTAACACCGCCGACAATGCGGCCGGCAACTACGCACCGATCCAGCCGGGCCATAGCTGGGTCGTCGGCGTCGACAAGGCGAGCAAGCTGGATCCCAACAAGATATTCGATGAGATCCATAAGACCGAGCAGAACCGCAATCAGCAAAACGCGGCCATTGACAGCGATCCCTTGTATGTCGTCGAGATGTTCCAGGCGCTGGGGATCGATCTGAAGAAGGACGAGCGCAAGGACGCGCAAATTGAGCAGTCGATTCTCGACGTTCGGTCAACCGCGAGTTGGGCTTTCAGGTCATGCGGGGATTGCTGGCGGAAACGGCCGCGTAGTCTCGGTGCCTTCAGCGAATTGCGAGGCGCTGCATCGTGCGCAGCAATATTGCCCGCCTTCATCGACCGTGGCGCGCCCTCTCGTAAACTCTCTTGTAGACCTTCAAAAGACTTCCAGGCCCGGGTATGATCGTCATGGACCGCAACCATCAGACGATTCCAAATTTGCAGGGAATGAATGTGCTCTCCCCCGTTGTCCAGCCTGGGAATGTCGCATTCCAGCGTCACTGGTGAAGTACTTATTTCCGTATGGGTCCTTGGCTGCGCCGGGGCACCACCAAAGTGGCGACGAGAATCTGCACCGCCTCGCCGTCCTGGTTCAGGGTCGTCGTGCGCAGCTTGATCAGTCCCCGGTCGGGACGCGACTTCGAGGGCCGCATGTCGAGCACTTCGCTCTCGATGCGAAGCTCGTCGCCCGGCCGCACCGGCTTCGGCCAGCGCAGTTCCTCGAAGCCGGCGCCGATGATGCCGCCACGCGGCTTGAGCTCGCCCTCGACCATGAGCCGCATGGTGGCCGCGGCCGTGTGCCAGCCGCTCGCGACCAGTCCGCCGAACATCGTGTCGCGGGCGGCCTCCTCGTCGAGATGGAAGGGCTGCGGATCGAATTCGCAAGCGAAGCGCTTGATCCCGTCCCTGTCGATCTTGCGGCGTCCGGAGCCGAAGGTCTGTCCGACGGCGAAGTCATCGAAATATCGCTCGGTCATGTCCGTCAATTCCTCCGCCAAGGACGAGCGCTGGGCGCGCGGTAGCTGACCTCGCGGGACCAGGCGCCGCACCAGACCGCTGCGGCATTGATCAGGCCGAAGGCCGCGAGCGCCAGGCCGAGCGCGATGAAGACCCCGGTGAGATCGCCGCCGAGGCGCAGCGCCAGCCACCCGCCCCCGGCCGCGAGCGCGAGCCTTGCGAAGTTGGCAAGCAGCGGCCAAAGGAGCCGCCCCGCGCCCTGGGACGCGAAGTAGAGCGCCATGCCCAGGCCGAACAGCCCATAGAGAGGCCCCACGATGTGGAGATAGCGCGTTCCCGCATCGAGCATCGCCGGATCGGTGTCGAACAGCGACAGCCAGGCGTGCGGGAAGGCCGCGGCACAGAGGCCGATCGTCTCGCAGAGGCCGACCGCGATCGCGGCGCCGATCCAGGCCGTGCGCAAGGCCCGGTCGTATTGGCCGGCGCCGATACTGGTCCCGACCATGGCGACCAGCGGGCCTCCCAACCCGAAGACCAGGGGGACCAGGAGGTACTCGAGACGCGCGCCCGTGCCATAGCCCGCGATCGCCGCCGGGCCGAACAGTCCGACCAGGCCAGTCGCGATCGCGATCGTGAGATTGGTCTGGACCGTGATCAGCGAGGCCACCGCGCCAACCCGCAAAATCTCGCGGAACAGCGGCCAGCGCAGAGCGACCCCGCGGAAGGAGAGGGGCACGATGCTCCGCCCCCGCCAAAGGTAGGCTGCGAGAGCGAAGCTTCCGAGGCCATAGAACGCGACCACTGCCACGGCCCCGCCGGCGACTCCGAGCCTCGGGAAGGGCCCCCAGCCGAAGATCAGGCAGGGAGACAAGGGGATCAGCACCAGGGCGCCGGCGCAGGTGATGGCGGCCGGGACCGCCATGTTGCCGGTGCCACGGATCACATTGGCGAGCGAGTTGAAGGTCCAGATCAGGATCGCGCCCGAGAACACCACGTTGGAATAGGTCAGCGCCGCGGCGAGCGAGGGCCCCCTGCCGCCCATGGCGCCATAGAGCCATGCGCCGCCGCCGAGCACGGCGAGCATGAAGGCGGCGCCGAAGACGAGCGCGATGACGA
>WNGL01000524.1_pt1 | contig 54659 bp, 56 predicted proteins | sample 5400591 | NCBI WGS metagenome assembly WNGL01 (sample SAMN13153377, study PRJNA577476) | soil metagenome | isolation source: 80 cm soil or saprolite under Garry oak tree replicate 1 | place: USA:California | collected 2016-06-15 | reverse complement strand
GCCGAGCGCGGCCGCCTCAGCGAACACCTCCGGGGCGTACCAGAACACCGCGTGTATCGGCTCGAGCTGGTGCCACATCCGCCGCGCCAGTCCGTAGTCCTCGGTCGTCGTCATGATCACTCTTCTCCCCTTCACCTGGGTACCTCGGCCCGCCTTGCGGCCGGCCTGAGTCCATCGTGATGTAATGGTCTTATGCAGTTCAACACTTACACGGTCGCCGGTGCGCACATCGCCGCCTGGCTGGTCAACAACCCCTCGCCGGATCCGTCGGCCCTCGCCGCCGTGCTAGTCAGCTACGACGTCCACCAACCCGTAGCGACCACAGCCCAGATGCGGGCGCTGCGGCCATGGACCCAGCGCCTGCGCGGTCTCTTCGAAGCCGGCACCGTGACCGGCAAGGCCGAGCGCGCCGACGCGCTGCTTATCGCCGCCGACTGCCGCCCCCGACTGGTCAGCCACGGCGCCGGGCTGCCCTTTCACCTCCACTACGCACCTGTCCGCACCGGCCTGACCGCCCGGGTGAAGGCCCTCACCGCCGCCGGGCTGGCCCACATCATCGACAACGGCGAAGGCTCCCGGCTGGGTGCCTGCAGCCGGGAGGGCTGCGGCACCGCCTTCGTCGACACCTCGCGCAACGGCCGCCGCCACTTCTGCAGCGTCCGCTGCGCCAACCAGGTCAACGTGGCCAACCACCGGCTCCGCCAGCGCCAGCCGCGCTGAGGGCGCGGCCGCCTAACCCGTCGAGGTTCTTCGTGGCGTTCCCTCTGGCTGTCAGGCCTACCTGCGCGTCAGGTGCCGGGTGAACCAGTCGCGCGCCGCGCCGCCCGAAGCCTCGGAACCCTTCGTATAGGCGTCGAAATGCCCGCCGGGCATGATGATGAGCTCCTTGGGCTGGTGCGCCGTGTCGAAGGCCGCGATGGCGAGCTCGGATGGCACCAGGTGATCGCCTACGGCGACGAGCAGCAGCAGCGGCGTGGGGCTGATGTACGGCAGGTAGCTGCCCGGCTCGTACTCGGTGAACATCTCCACGCTGCGCAGCGTCACCTCGTTCCGCCAGGCCGGAGCCCGGGTTTCCCCGGTCCGGGAGAACCAGTCCCACGAGTCCGGCGTGGGCAGTGCCGAGGGTGCCAGCGGGTCCTTGTCCACCACGGGCACCATGGCCGGCGCCTTGCCCTCGAAGCGGGCCAGCCGGTCCGCGTCGAACTGCTCGCGGAACCCGGCGATGAAATCAGCCCGGACCAGGGCGCGCAGATTGGCGTAGCCGCTGATGAGGGGCACCTGGCTCACCACGGCCTTGACCCGGCGGTCGATCGCGGCCACCACCAGGACGTGTCCGCCTGAGTAGCTGCTGCCCCAGATCCCGATCCGTCCCGGGTCCACCCCGGGCACCGTGTGCAGGTACGTGATGGCGTGCCGGTAGTCGCGGACCTGCGCCCACGGGTCGATCTCCTGGCGTGGCTCCCCGTCGCTGGCGCCGAAGCAGCGGTTGTCGAACACCAGGACGTTGAGCCCCGCCGCGGCGAATACCTCGGCGAAGCTGTCCAGGTACATCTCCTTGACCGCGGAGAAACCGTGCGCCATGACCACGGCAGGCCCGGGCCCGCGGCCCCCTCCGCCGGGTAGAACCAGCCGCGCAAGGTGACGCCCTCGGCGTCGAACGCGATATCCCGTCGTGTCATCCCGGTCGCCTCCCGCCAGCGGATTGCGTCGGCCGCCGGGCCAGTCCGCCCGTGAACCGTTGTCCTCTCAGTCTCATTGCAACCGCCTCAGCGGGTCTAGTTCCGTCCCATGCTGAGACCGCGTCCCATGCCTTGTGTGCGCACCGGGCGTATGCCATCGTTTGGCCATGCTGTTGCGAGCTCGCAGGGCCGCGACGATGACGTGCGCGGCCTGGTCAGCCGCGTGGCGGGTTACATGGGCGTGGGGTCTGAGCTCGACGTGGAGTTCCGCGACGATCTTGACCATGCCAGGGAACTCAGCCGGCTGATTCCCGGCGGGACGAGCCGGGTCAGCGGCGCAGCCGGCGTGTACACCGGCCCGCCAAAGGCGGCCGGGCCGTCGTGGCTATCGACCGGGCCAGTATCGGCAACCCGGCCTCGCTGCTTGCGGTGATCGCGCATGAACTGGGGCACGTCCGGTTGCTCGGCGAGGGCCGGATACCGGCCGGCCGGCCGGATCATGAGCCGCTCACCGACCTCCTGACCGTCTACCTGGGCCTGGGCATCCTGACCGCGAACGCTTCCTTCGAGTTCAGCCAGGGGACGCGTGGCTGGCGGGCTCAGCGGCTTGGCTACATGACCGAGCAGATGTTCGGCTATGCCCTGGCCTGCTACGCGAGGCTACGGGGCGAACGCCAGCCGCCATGGGCCAGGTACCTGGACACCAACCCCCGCATCTACATGAAACACGGCCTGCGATACCTCGGGCGTCAGCGCGAACGCGGTCACCGGTCACTGCCTGATTGAGCAGCAGGCCGCCAGCGCGCATGCGCCGTCCGCGGGGTCCCGGCGCGGAGCAGGTCCAGGCGCGGACGCGGCCCGTCCGTCCGTCCCCCCTGCGGTCTGCGGCTGCCCGCGGCGAACGGCAGCGGCCAGGCCGCGCCCGGGCCGGCGTACCCCTGCTCAGCCGCGGCGTGCAGGGTCCACTGCGGGTCGTACAGGTGGGTGCGGCCCAGCGCGCACAGGTCCGCCCGGCCCGCCAGGATCAGGGAGTTCACGTCGTCGTAGGAGGAGATCGCGCCGACCGCGATCACCGCCACGCCGTACTTGCGGCCGATCTCGTTGCGGATCCGGTCGGCGAACGGCGTCTGGTAGCTGCGGCCGAAGGCCGGCTTCTCCTCGCTGACCACCTGCCCGGTCGACACGTCGACGCCGGCCGCGCCGTGCTCGGCGAACGCGCGGGCGATCTCCACGGTGTCGTCGATGCCCAGGCCGCCCTCGCACCAGTCGGTGGCCGAGATCCGCACCGTCATCGGCCGCTCCTGCGGCCATACCGCGCGGACGGCGTCGAACACCTCAAGCGGGTAGCGGAGCCGGCCGGCCATCGATCCGCCGTAGCGGTCATTGCGCTGGTTGGTCAGCGGGGACAGGAACGAGGACAGCAGGTACCCGTGCGCGCAGTGGAGTTCGAGCAGGTCGAACCCGGCCCGCGCGGCCGCCCGGGCGGCCGCCGTGAACTGCCCGCGGATCTCGCCGAGCGCGGCACAATCCAGCTCGCGCGGTGTCTGGCCGCCCGCCTTGTAGGGGAGCGGCGACGGGCCGCAGACCTCCCAGTTACCCTCGGGCAGCGGGTCATCCATGCCTTCCCACATCAGCCTGGTCGAGCCCTTGCGGCCGGAGTGGCCGAGCTGGACGCCGATCTTCGCGTCGCTCTGACCATGGACGAACCGAACGATCCGGCGCCAGGAGTCCTCCTGCTCGGCGGTGTAGATCCCCGTGCATCCGGGCGTGATCCGCCCGGAAGGCGAGACGCAGACCATCTCGGTCATCACCAGGCCCGCCCCGCCGAGCGCCTTGCTGCCCAGGTGGACCAGGTGGAAGTCGCCGGGCACGCCGTCCCGCGCCGAGTACATGTCCATCGGCGAGACGATGACGCGGTTCGCCAGTTCCAGGCCGCCCAGCCGGAACGGCTGGAACATCGGCGGCCGCGGCTCGGCCGGCCCGCCGGTCCCGTCCCGCGCCGCGGCGGAGGCGAACCAGCGGTCCATGTCCGCGACGAACTCCGGGTCGCGCAGCCGCAGGTTGTCGTAGGTGACCCGGCGGCTGCGGGTCACGATGTTGAACGCGAACTGGTGCGGGTCCTGGCCGGCGTACTGGCCGATGTTCTCGAACCACTCCAGGCTGGCCTGCGCGGCCCGCTGGGTCGAGGCGACCACCGGCCGGCGTTCGGCCTCATAGGCGGTCAGGGCGGCCTCGACCGAAGGCTGCTCGTGCAGGCAGGCCGCCAGGGCCAGCGCGTCTTCCATGGCCAGCTTGGTGCCCGAGCCGATGGAGAAGTGCGCGGTATGCGCCGCGTCGCCGAGCAGCACCACGTTGCGGTGCCGCCAGGTCTGGCACCGCACGGTGGTGAACGTGGTCCACCGCGAGTTGTTGGCGAACAGACTGTAGTGGCCGCCACCGCGCTGGCCAACACTGTGCTGGCCAACACTCTGCTGGCCGCCACTGGGCCCGCCGAGCACGTCCGCGCACAGGCCGCGGATCATCTCGATCGAGGCCTCGTCGCTCTGCCCCGGCGCTAGCTGCTGCGCCGCGGCGGACTCGAACCCGGCACGCCGCCAGACGTCCTCGTGCATCTCCAGGATGAAGGTGCTGGCCCGCTCGCTGTACGGGTAGCCGTGCACCTGCATGATCCCGGCCGGGGTGTCCAGGATGTAGAACTTGAACGCGTCGAAGACCAGGTCGGTGCCGAGCCAGATGTACTTGCACCGCCGCCGCTCCAGGTCGGGGGCGAACGTGCCGGCGAACTGGCCGCGGGTGGCCGAGTTCATCCCGTCGGCGGCGACCACCAGGTCATGGCGGTCGGACAGCGCGGCCACGTCCGGCGCCTCGGTGCGGAAGCAGACCCGAACCCCGAGCGACGCGCAGCGGGCCCGCAGGATGGCCAGCAGGCGCTTGCGGCTCATCGCGGCGAAACCGTGCCCGCCCGAGGTGAACGTGGTGCCGCGGAAGTGCACGTCGATGTCGTCCCAGCGGGCGAACTCGCGCCGCATCCGTGCGAAGATCTCCCGGTCGGCGTGCTCGATGCCGCCGAGGGTCTCGTCCGAGAACACCACCCCGAAGCCGAACGTGTCGTCGGCGGCGTTGCGCTCCCAGACGGTGATGTCATGCCGGGCGTCGAGCTGCTTGGCGAGGGCCGCGAAGTACAGGCCGCCGGGGCCGCCGCCGAGGACAGCGATGCGCATGGCGTCATCGTATGCCGGAAAAGATACGATCGTCAATGAAACGCGATACCGATAGGCTTCGGCTATGACCCTGGAGCGGATTAACCCCGAAGAGCTTGCCCGCCCCTCTGGCTTCTCGCACGCGGTCTCGGCGCCGGCCGGCCGGATGGTGTTCCTGGCCGGCCAGATCGGCATGGACCGGGACGGGAAGGTGGCCGCAGGCGGCGTCGTGCCGCAGTTCGAGCAGGCCCTCGGCAACCTGCTCACCGCGCTGGCCGCCGCAGGCGGCCGGCCAGAAGACCTGGTCAGCCTGACCATCTACCTCACCGATGTGGATGACTACCAGGCACACGGCAAGGAGATCGGCGCGGTCTGGCGCCGGCTCGCCGGAACCGGGTACCCCGCCATGGCGGGCGTGGGCGTGACCCGGCTGTGGCGGCCCGAGGCGCTGGTCGAGATCCAGGGCATCGCGGTGCTCAGCGCTAATCGGGGTCAGGGCTAATCGGGTCAGGGCTAATCGGGTCAGGCGCTGATAGCGGAGGTCACGTAGGCCTGCGCCGGTTCCTGCAGCCGCGCGCGCACGGCGAAGAACAGGTCGGCGGCCCGGATGCCCACCCAGCCGTCAGGCAGCAGTTCGGCAGGCAGGCCGGGATCCAGGTAGGGCAGCCGCCGCCAGTCGGTGAGCACCCGCACGTAGTCGGCGAAGGCTTCCTGCCCGCCCGGGGTACCCGGCCCGGAGACCTGCTCCCAGTGCCGCGCGACGGGCTCGTGCGCCCGGATGAACGACTCGTACTGGCGCTCGAGCTCGTCCAGGTCCCACCAGCGGCGGATCTTGACGGCCGGATCGCCGAAGGCGACGTGGTCGGCGCGGAACAGGTCGGCGTACGCGTCGAGTTCGAGCCGCCGCAGCGTCTCGGCCGTGGTGTCCTGCGGGTGGGCCGGCACGATCCACACGCCGGGTGCGACCATGCCGAAACCCAGCCTGGTCAGCTCGGACCGCAGCACATGCCGCCGGTGCCGCTCGGACTCGGGGACCGAGAACACCGCCAGCACCCAGCCGTCGGCCGGGGTGGCCCGGCGCCGCCGGAAGATCCGCGCGTCACCCTCGCGCAAGATGGCGACGGCCTCGGCGGACAGCTGGTAGCCGGCTGAGCCGTCGCACCGCTTGGACTGCAGGATGCCGCGCCGCTTCAACCGTGATATGGCCGAACGGACGGCCGGCTCGTCTATCCCCAGATCAGCGAGCAGCCGTATCAGGGTCGCGACCGACAGCCAGCCGCCGTCGGGCCGTGCGTAGAGCCCGTAGACCGTGATGATCAGGTGCCGTAGCCGGGCCGAACGTGCGGTGGCATCCGCACCCGGTTCGCTCGTTTCCGCGCTGTTCGTTTCCGTTGCGACCGTCACCCGGTCACGATATCAACCTCACTCCTTGACCTCCCGGAGGCGCCCGGTCTCGACCTCGTAGACGAAGCCGCGGATGGAGTTCTTGTCCGGGATGAACGGGCTGGCCTTGATCCGGGCGATGGACTGGCGCACGTCGGCGTCCGGGTCACCGAAGGCCTCGAGCGCGAACGGCGGCCGGATGCCGGTGTCGGCCTCGATCTGGGCCTTGACGTCGTCGTCGTGGAAGGTGAGCATGCCGCAGTCGGTGTGGTGGATGAGGATGATCTCGTTCGTCCCGAGCAGCCGCTGGGAGATGGTGAGGGACCGGATGACGTCGTCGGTCACGACCCCGCCGGCGTTGCGGATGACGTGCGAGTCGCCCTCGGAGAGCCCGAGCACTCCGTAGGGGTTGAGCCGGGCGTCCATGCACGCGACCACGGCGGTGCGGGCGGCGGGCGGCAGCGGCAGGTCGCCTTTGTCGAAGCTGGCGGCGTACCGCTCGGCGTTGGCGACGTAGGTGTCGGTGCTACTCACGGTTCCTCCGGGGAGAAGGATCTGGTATCGACGGGTTCCTATCCACTCGCGCCATTGCCTAATCCTGACTTTCCAGATCAGAAATATCAAGTTAACCAGCGGGTCCGCTGATGCGCTGCGTAACCCAAGGGCCGCAGTTCAAGCCGCGGCGTCAGCAGCCGCAGCCGGGCTGGCGGCCACAGGTCCCGCATCCATCCTGCTCCCAGGACGTCACTCTCCGGTCCCGGCCGCGGTTGTGACGGTCAGCTCGGCCGGGTGCGCCAGCGTCTGGTACACGACGCAGTACCGCTCGGTGAGCCGGATGAGCGTCCGGACCTGCTCGTCGCTGGCGTCGGTGTCCAGGTCGAAGGCCAGCCGGATGGACCGGAACCCGACCGGCGCGTCCTTGCTGACCGACAGGGTCCCGCGGAAGTCCAGGTCGCCCTCGGCGGTCACGGTCCCCCCGGCCACGGTGATCTCCAGCGAGGTGGCCACCGCCCGCAGCGTGACCCCGGCGCACGCCACCAGCGCCTGCAGCAGCATGTCACCCGAACACAGCAGCGAGCCGTCCCCTCCGCTGGCCGGGTGCAGTCCCGCGACGGCCAGCGCCCGCCCCGTGTCCACCGAACACGAGATGGCGTCGTCCAGCCGACCGTGCGCCCGCAGCGTGACGACCGCCTTCTCGGGGTCCTCCCGGTAGGCGTCCTTGAGCGGCTGCTGCAGGGTGCGCAACTCTGCGCTGTCCATCACGGCTCCCATCTGTCCCCGGGCTGATTCCCTTTCACCCTAAGACGTCAGAGGAATCCAGCCAGCCGGTACAGCACGAGCGACCCCGCCACCGCCACGTTCAGGGCTGGCTCCCGAACCCACCATCGGGATCTCCACGGCTACGTCGAGCAACTCGACGGCCTCGGCCGGGATGCCCGTCTGCTCATGCCCGAGCACGGCGATGGTCCGCTGCCGGGCAGCGGGCAGGTCGCCCAGCCGGACCGCCTCCTCGGCGAGCTCGACTCCGATGATCCGCGATCCCGCCGATCGCTGATCCAGCAGCCACTGGCAGGCGTCCCGGCCGGTCCAGTGCACGCAGGCGGGCCGCCGCAGGGTGTTGCCGCGGGCCAGCGCCTCGGGCACCCAGGGCAGCCGGGGCACGGCCATGCAGGCGCCGACCGCGTCGCAGGTGCGCAGCAGCGTGCCGAGGTTGGCACCGTGCATCGGCCACAGCGGGGCGGCGATGAGGTGGTCCCAGCACGCGTGACGGCGGGGCCGTCGCTGCCGGACTATGTCCTTGCGGGTCCTGACCCGGATCTGCGGGCCGCTCACCGGCCTATCGGGGTAGCACTTTCCACGGATGTGGTGCTTCGCGGCGCACCAGGGCCATCGCCGGTTATCGCAACTTGACCTCAGTGTAATCATTCGCGCGAAACCGCGGCGTCCCGCGCTCCGTCTGATGCGCATGAAGAAAGAAATACGGGCCGCCGCCGGGGCGGCGGTGGCGGCGCTGCTGATCGCGGGGTGCGGGTCGAACCCGGTCCCGCCGCCGGTCGTCGCCCACGGCGTGGCGGCCAGGGAACCCCTCATGAACCCGCGTCCCTACGGGACGGCGGACACCGGGCTGGGCCTGGACGTACTCAGCGCCTGGTGCCAGGCGGAGCCGCAGGCCAACCTGGTGCTGTCGCCGTCGAGCCTGGCCAGCGGGCTCGGCATGGCATATCTGGGGGCCCGCGGCGGAACCGCGCGGGCCATGGCCGGGGTGCTGCATCTGCCGGCCGCGGGCGGCCAGGCCCTCGAGGCCGGCCTGCAGGCCCGGTCGGCCGCCCTGCGCCACCTGGGCGGCCCGGGCGTGACGCTGGACGCCAGCGACCAGGTCTGGGCCGACCCGGGCCTGCAGACCAAACGCAGCTACCTGGACGCCGTCGCCACCGGTTACGACGCCGGCGTGGCCCAGGCACCGCTGCTGACCGACCCGGCGAAAGCCAGGCAGGAAATCAACCAGGCGATCGCGACCGCCACCCACGGCCAGATCCCGCGGTTGCTCCGAGACCCCTGCAGGACATCGGCTGGGTGCTGACCGACGCGCTCTACATGCACGCCGCATGGGCCACGCCGTTCGACCCCAGCGAGACCAGCCCGGGGCCCTTCACCACCTCCTCCGGCCAGCGCGTCACCGCGCAGTTCATGACCGGCGGTCAGTACAGCGCGGTCCGCGCCGGCGGCTGGACCGCGGTCTGGCTTCCGTACCGCGGCGGCAAGCTGGGGATGGAGGCCCTGCTGCCGCCCGCTGGCCCGGCCGGCTGCGCGATGCCGGCCGCGGCCGCCCTCGCCGCGATGACCTCCCGCCTGACGTCCGGCCGGCCCGGCGCGCTGACTAGGAGCGTCGCCTTCCCGAAGGTGAACCTCGCCACCCAGGTCAGCCTGAAGCCCGTGCTCACCAGGCTCGGCATGGGCCTCGCGTTCTCTCCGGCGGCGGACTTTACCGCACTGTCGCCGCAGGCGTGCTGCATCGGTTTCGTGGCACACGCAGCCACCCTGGATATCGGCGAGAAAGGCACGGTGGCCAGCGCCGCGACGGCGGTCGGCATAGAGGCGAGCGCCGGGCGGGTGCTGGCGCCCCCGGTCGTGTTCAACCGTCCCTACCTGATCGTGGTGACCGACCGCGCGACCGGCGAGCCCCTGTTCATGGCGAGGGTAACCAACCCGACGACACGCTGATTACTTTGCGTCATAGGTAGTATTTCGCTATCATGTTCTATATGTAAGACTTAGTATCCGAACGGGTGGTGGTGCATGCCACCGAGACGATCCGCAGGATGCTGCGCGGGAAGACGGTTCCCTCTCACTGGGAAACGGTCGAGGCAGTGCTCGTCGTGCTCAGCGACCTGGCGGGACGAACTCCCGATGTTGTGCTTACGTGGGAGAACGATAGGAGAACGCGCCGTGAGCATTTGGAGCACGTTTGGCACCGCGCCCTAGACAACCCGGACCTCTGCTACCAGCCTGCGGTCGACCCGTGGGCTGCTGGCGGTCCCGGCGGCTACTCGGAGGAACCGCCGTTCTAATTCGTGGCATCCTCCGGAGTGCCTAATGGTGCAAAGTCCTTACGTCCGGGGCCGGTCGTGCTTGTGCAACGGGGGCCCGAAGTGCCGTCACGACCATAGGCTCAAGCAGCACCCCCGGTGGCGGGTCGATCAGCTCCCGGACGGCACCTTCCGGTGGACCGTACCGTCCGGGCGCCAGTACACCAGCGAACCCACCCGTTACCCCACCTAGCGATCCAGCCGCAGGTCGTTATACATCCCGTATGTCGTTGCCGGGCGAGTGGAGCCAGGCGAGCATGTCGGGCGGTGCCAGCCGAGCGGCGCGCGCGTGGTAGGCAGCGATCTCCTCGTCACTGAGAACTTCACGTCCCGCGCCCGAGGTGCCGCGCCGGAAGAACGCGGCGTTGCGCTTGAGAACGCCGGCGGTCGGAACGGTCCTGTCCGCGCTGTTTCTCATGGCCTCGAACGTGGCCGCCTGCACGAGCGCGGGCCAGGCCGACTCGGGGAGGCTCATGCCTAGCCGCCCAGCGATTCGCTGCATCTGGCCTTCGAGATCGGCGGCTAGGTCGTCGTAGTGAACGAGGATCACATTTGGCTCGTGGCGCCTGGCCCAGGCGTCGGACAGGTGCCACATGAGACCGGGCAGCGAGTCGAGGTCCTCGCGCGGGTGCGAGCGGACGATCCACGGGGCGGCGTCACCGGTGATGTAGGCGAGCAGCCAGTCATGCAGTGGCTTGCGCGGCGGGGACGGTTCTGCCGGCTCGGGTTCTCCGGTCAGCGCCCGGATCTTTGCGCGGTCGAGGTTGTTGCCCTGGTGGTAGAGCGATACGGCCGTGTCGAGGGGATGGCGGGCCGTCACGATATAGGTGGCGCGGGGGTCGAGGGGAATTCCGTCCAGCGGCGTGTGCGTCTTGATGAAGCGCCGGTGCTGCTGGGCGGCAAGCCGGGCGTACACCTCCTCACGCGGCGCGATCAGGTGATCCAGCCATGGTGAGAGCCGCGCGATCGGAGCCGGGAGCTCGGGAGTCTGGAAGATCAGCAGGGCGCAGATCATCTGCACCCATGTCGTCCCGGTCTTGGACCGGGTGCTGATCACGATCTCGCCGTCCCGGAAGGGGAAGTCACGCCATCGGCCGCTGTCCTCTTCAGGAGATTGATAACGGTACGGGGTGCTGGCCATCGGGCAAGGCTAGTAGCGGTCAGGCGATCGCTCGAGCCCGGACGTGTCCGGGCCCGTCAGCGAGGGACCAGAGAGCCCGTCACGCGGTCCAGGTGTGCAGGAAGGCCGCGTCCTTGGCCGCGACGTCGGCCCGGAACATCGGGTGCAGGTCCATCGACGGCGAGTACTTGCTGGCCGGAACCTCGCGGCCGAGTGCTTCGGCCATGGCCCTGACGTGATGCGGGCCGGCGCCGCAGCAGATGCCCACGTAGTCCGCGCCGAGCTCGCGGGCCTGCTGCGCGAAGTGCGCCATCTCGAAGCGCGTGCAGCCGAAGGGGTCGAGCGCGATGGGGAAGGCCCGCTCCCCGTCCGGTGACCGCAGGGTCTCCATCGTGGGGGCGGCCGCGTCGGTCCGGTACGGCACCGGCTGCACGGCGACGGCGCAGTCCACCGCCTCCCGGATGCCGGTGATCAGCGGCAGCATCGTCTGCGGGCCGCGGTCGCAGTTCAGCCCCACGACCTGGGCCCCCTCGGCGGCGAGAATGCGGCACGCCTCCGCGTACCCGTAGCCGTCGCGGGTCTGGTCGGGCTGCGTCGGCGCCAGCGTCACCATCGCAGGCAGCCCGAGCTCCCGGATGACCTGCAGCGCGATCAGCGCCTCGCCCAGGTAGTCGTTGGTCTCCGAGATGACGAAGTCGATGCCCTCCTCGGCCGCCCAGCCGAGCTGTTCGGCGTACATGGCCCGAACGGTCTCCACGCTGCCCGGGTCATCCGGATCGTAGGCCCAGGTGTTGCACACGTTGCCGGCCACCAGCGCGTCGCCCTCGCGCGCGACCTCGCGGGCGATCCGCACCGCCTGCCGGTTCATCGCCTCCAGGTCGCCCTCGCGGCCCACGTCTCTGAGCTTCTCCCGGTGCGCGTAGTAGGTGAGCGCGACCATCACGTCCGCGCCGGCCCGCAGGAACTCCCGGTGCAGCTCGCGCACCGCGTCCGGGTGATCGAGCACCACCTCGGGGACGAACGGGCCCGCCTTGATGTAGCCGCGTCGTTCCAGCTCGAAGACGTAGCCCTCGGCGCCGAGCACCGTGCCGGCCCGCAGCCGGTCCATGATGGGCACACTCATGATGCCACTCCTTCAGAAGCCGCGAACCTGGCGGGCGTGAAGCGCCCGATGTCGTAGACGGTGCCCTGCTGCAGGGCGAGCTGGGCGAGCACCCGGCCCACCCAGGGCGCGAACTTGTAACCCGTGCCGCGCCAGCCGACCCCGGTGTAGAGGCCGTCCGCGCCCGGGACCGCGCCCAGGATGAACTCGTCGTCCGCCACCAGGTCATACCAGCAGGTATCGACGCCGCTGGCGGCGGCCACGTCGACGACTTCCGCGTCGCGCAGCCCGGGGATGCACTCGGCCACGAACTCCTCCACGCTGCCGATCCGGCTCGGCGTCCTGGCCACGTCGGGCGGATTGTAGAAGCCGATCTTGACTCCGGGCGTCTTCCCCTCGTACACCGGGTGCCCGTAGATCCCGATGTCAAGGTATGCGAACACCGGCATCGCGGTTTCTGTGAACATGGCCCGCGACCCGGCCGGGGGGATGAAGTACTTCGACTGGACCGGGCGGTCGGGCCGCAGCGGGAACCTGACCGGGCAGCCGGGCACCAGCCCGAGCACGCCGTTGGTGCCCAGGCCCGCGGTCACCACCAGCACGTCCGACTCGACAGGCCCGGAATCGGTGGCCACGACCCACGAACCGCCAGACCTGGCGATCGCCTGCGGCTCGGTGTTCTCGACCACCCGCACGCCGCGGGTGCGCAGCCCGTCGCGCAGCGCCTGCGTCACCGCGGCCAGGTCGGCGAACCCGGCGTCCACGTCCAGCCAGCCGCCGTCGGCGTCGAACTGCGGGAACCGGTCCCGCAGCTGCGTGCCGGTGAAGGCCTGGCGGCGCAGCTGCAGCCGCTCGAGCACGGCGTAGCTCTCCACCGCGTAGCTGCTGGCCAGGTCGGGCGTGACGGTGTCCTTCACCAGGTTCAGGCAGCCGCAGTCGACCAGCAGCCGCCGGCCGCAGTCCCGCTCGAACTCGCGCCACAGCCGCCGGGCCTCGAACGCGAGCCGGGCATACTCCGGGTCCCGGTAGTCGTTACGGACCGACCTGGTCAGGCCGAACGAGGCCGTGGCCGGATCGCCCACCCGGGACCGGTCGAGCACCGTGACGGATTCGGCCAGCGGTGCCGCCTGGTAGGCGGTCATCAGCCCCATGACACCGCCGCCGATGATCGTCAGCCGCCCGGCCAAATCCCACGCTCCTTAGGTTTGCGCACGTCAGAGGTTACCGCCGCCGGTCACCTCGTTGATCATCACCCGCCGTCCCGAGGCGGCGGAGGCCTCCATCGCGTCGCGGATCGCCTGCACGGCCGCGCCCTCGCTGGATAGTCCCTCCAGCCGTTATGACCTGTCAAGAGTCTGTGAGTATGTATAGACAAAGTAGAAATAGAGTCGGAACCGGCCAGCTGCGCGGTCCGGACTTGCCGCCCGGCCGTGCTTCCGCGGGCCGGTCCGGCTTAATAACGGTCCGGTTTCCGGCTAACTCTGCAGTGGTTAGAATGTACAAACAAATGAGCCTAACCCCGCCGGAAGTCGACGATGCCTGAACGTGAACCAAGCACCAACGGTCCGATCACCATCGACAGGACCAGCCCGGTGCCGCTGTACTTCCAGCTGGCTCAGCACTTCGAATCGGCCATAAGATCCGGCGCGCTCAAGGTCGGCGCCCGGCTGGAGAACGAGGTCCAGCTGGCGGAGATGCTCGGCCTGTCCCGGCCCACGGTGCGGGCGGCCTTCCTCTACCTGGCCAACAAGGGGCTTGTGGTGCGCAAGCGCGGTGCCGGGACCCTGGTGGCCAACGAGCGGATCGACCGTAACGTCGAGCTGACCAGCCTGTACGACGACCTCGCGGCCAGCGGCCGCAATCCCGCCACCCGGGTGCTCAAGGCTGAGGTCAGCCACGCCAGCGATCAGGTCGCCGGCGCGCTGCAGCTGCCCGAGCGGGCGCTGGTGATGTCGCTGGAGCGGATCAGGCTGGCCGACGGCGAGCCGATGGCCCTGATGCACAACTACCTGCCCGCCGGGCTCGTCCAGCTGAACGTCGAGATGCTCGAGGAGCACGGCCTGTACGAACTGCTCCGCGCGTCCGGCATCGGCCTGTACTCGGCCACCCAGCGGATGGGCGCGAAGAACGCCTCGACCGCCGAGGCCCGCACGCTGAACGAGACCCGCGGCACGGCCCTGCTGACCATGGAGCGGATCGCCTACGACCAGTCCGGCCGCCCCGTGGAATTCGCCAGGCACCTGTACCGCGCCTCCCGGTACGCCTTCACCACCAGCTTCCCGCGCCCCGAGCTTTAGCCGTGACCATCACCCGGTGAGGGTCTTGGCCACGAGCGCGATGCCACGGCCCCACGCGGTGATCTGGCTGGCCGGGAGGTAGGCCGTGCCGGTGCTGGTGTGGTCGGCCATCGGGGCGGCGACGTAGCGCTCGGTGCCGCCGGGGCCGATGAAGTAGACGGCCGAGGTGTGCACGATGTCGGCATCCGGGCTGGGTGCCTCGACTTCCACGTGGTAGGCATGCCAGACGGCCTGCAGGGAAGCGGCGGAGCCGGTGAAGAAATGCCAGCCCGGGACGCTGCTGAGCTGATGGTCGCGGGAGTAGGCCAGGACGTCGCGCACCTGGTCGTGGTACTGGTTGACGTTGACGGCCGCGAACACGACATCGCGCGCGGAGCGGCCGAGGTCGTGGTAGGCGTCGATGAATTCCTCGGAGACCAGGGGGCAGATGTCGGTGCAGTGCGGGTCCATGAACTCCAGCACCACGACCTTGCCGCTGAAACTCGACAACGGCAGGGTATGGCCGTCCTGGTCGGTGAGCGTGAAGCCCGGCGCCGCGGTGGCGGGCACCGGCGCCAGTCCCATCAAGTTGATGGTCCCGGTCGGGACGCTCGCCGGGATGCCCGAGGGCCTCTGGTAGGCGGGGGACTCCCGCTGGTGCCAGCGGACCGCGACGACCGCGGCCGCCGTCACGGTGACGATGACCGCTAGCGCCCCGATGAGGAGCCACCGCCGGCGGCCGTGTTTCCCCATGTCTCCGGTGGCCTCGTCGCTCACGGGCACCTCCGCAGCACCTAGGCCCCGCGCCTGCCTGTCGGCGGCACTCTAACACCGATACGACCACGCCGCACGGCACAGGCGGGGAGCCGCTAAGCCGGCCAGGTGTCCGACGGCCAGAACGTGACATCGCACAGCCCAGCGGCAGTACGGTACGAGCATGGCAACTCTGGACGACGTGGCCCGCCTAGCCGCTGAACTGCCTGAGGTGACCGAGGGTGAGCGTCATGGCCTCCAGACGTGGTTCGTCGGCGGCAAGGCCTTCGCCTGGGACCGGCCGTTCAGCAAGGCGGATATCCGGCGGTTCGGCGACCAGGCCCCGCCGGACGGCCCGATCCTGGCCGTCCGGGTCGAGGATCTCGCCGACAAGGAGGCGGTGCTCGCCGCGAACCCGGCCGCCTTCTTCACGATCCCGCACTTCGACGGGTATTCCGCGATCTTGATCCAGCTGCAGAAGGTCTCCGCCCAGGCGCTGCGCGACGCGCTCACCGATGGCTGGCTGGCATGCGCCCCGCCCGCCCTGGCCCGGCGGCTCGACCGGTAGGGCATGAACCCGGTCCGTTAGGTAGTCAACCTGTGGTCAGCAGGAAGTCCATGAAACCCCCAGGGAGGTCGGCCCGGCGGGCATACTCCGGCATTCCGGATGTATCAGGCCCGCGGCCGGGCGCTCCTATTCAGCAAGGGCGCCCTCGCGAACTGGAGCGGGGTGGGAGGGTGCCCGGCCCTGCCGGGCGGATGTGCGGCATCCGCCCGGCAGGCTCCAGCGGAGTGGGGGGACCGATGGATGCCAGCAGGATGTTCCTTGACTGCCCGGCCTACATGAACAAGACCGGTTCGGTCAGGTGCGGGCTGCCCGCCGAGGTGGACGGCCGCTACCTGATGAGGTCGACGGATGGTCCGCTGGAAAGCGCGAGGATCCGGTGTCCGCGCGGTCACTGGTTCAACGGCCCGGTCGAGTCGCTGACGCTGAAGGAACGCCCGGACGCCTCGGCCGAGCGCGAGGCCATCGCCCGGCTCAGGGGCGTCGTGGCCCGGCGCCCGGCTTCCTGAGGCCGGACTGAGCACGTCCAGGCCGGCCGTCGCGGGCCGGCCTGGACGTCATGATCAGACGAGGTCGAACCGGTCGAGGTTCATCACCTTGTCCCACGCCGCGACGAAGTCGTGCACGAACTTCTCCTTCGCGTCATCGCTCGCGTAGACCTCCGCGAGCGCGCGCAGCTCGGAGTTCGACCCGAAGACGAGGTCGGCGCGGCTGCCGGTCCAGGTGACCTCCCCCGTGGCGGCGTCGCGGCCCTCGAACGTGTTCGCGTCCTCGGACGTCGGCTGCCACGTCGTGCCCTCCTCGAGCAGGTTGACGAAGAAGTCGTTGGTCAGCGACCCGGGGGTGGCGGTGAAGACCCCGAGCCTCGACCCGTCGTAGTTCGCGCCCAGGACGCGGAGGCCGCCGACGAGAACCGTCATCTGGGGAGCGCTCAGGGTGAGCAGGTTCGCCTTGTCGATCAGCAGGTACTCAGCCGGCAGCCGGGTGTCCTTGCCGACATAGTTGCGGAACCCGTCCGCCTTCGGCTCCAGGTTGGCGAACGACTCCACGTCGGTCTGCTCCGGCGACGCGTCCGTGCGGCCTGGCGTGAAGGGGACCTGGACGTCGAAGCCGGCGTTCCCGGCGGCCTGCTCGACGGCCGCACCGCCGGCCAGCACGATCAGGTCGGCCAGCGAGACCTGCTTGCCGCCGGCCTGGGCGGCGTTGAAGGCCTCCCGGATCCCCGCCAGGGTGCGCAGCACCGTCGCCAGCTCGTCGGGGTTGTTGACCTCCCAGCCGCTCTGCGGCTCCAGGCGGACGCGGGCGCCGTTGGCGCCGCCGCGCTTGTCGCTGCCGCGGAAGGACGAGGCCGACGCCCACGCGGCGGACACGAGCTGGGAAACGGACAGGCCCGAGGCGAGGATCTGGCCCTTGAGCGAGGCGATGTCACCGGCGTCGATGAGCTCGTGCGTCACCGCCGGGACGGGGTCCTGCCAGATCAGCGTCTCGGCCGGGACCTCAGGGCCGAGGTAGCGCACGACCGGGCCCATGTCACGGTGGGTCAGCTTGAACCACGCCCGGGCGAAGGCGTCCGCGAACGCATCGGTGTCCGTCATGAAACGCCGCGAGATCGGCTCGTAGATCGGGTCGAACCGGAGCGAGAGGTCGGTCGTCAGCATCGTCGGGGACCGGCGATCCGACGGGTCCTGGGGGCCGGGGACGGTACCCGCCCCGGCGCCGCCCTTCGGCTGCCACTGGTGCGCGCCGGCCGGGCTCTGGGTCAGCTCCCACTCATAACCGAACAGGATGCGGAAGAAGCTGTTGTCCCAGGTGGTCGGCGTGTCGGTCCAGGTGACCTCGAGACCGCTGGTGATCGCGTCGCCGCCCTTGCCGGTGCCGTACGTGCTCTTCCAGCCCAGGCCCTGCTGCTCCATCGGGGCCGCCTCGGGATCGGGGCCGACGTTGTCCTCCGGGCCCGCGCCGTGGGTCTTGCCGAAGGTGTGACCGCCGGCGATCAGGGCCACCGTCTCCTCGTCGTTCATCGCCATCCGGCGGAACGTCTCGCGGATGTCGCGGGCCGCGGCGAGCGGGTCCGGGTTGCCGTTCGGGCCCTGCGGGTTGACGTAGATGAGGCCCATCTGCACCGCGCCGAACGGATCCGCGAGCTCGCGGTTGCCGCTGTAGCGCTCGTCGCCGAGCCAGGTAGTCTCGGGTCCCCAGTAGACGTCGTCCTCGGGCTCCCAGACGTCCTCGCGGCCGCCGCCGTAGCCGAAGGTCACGAAGCCCATCGACTCCAGGGCGACGTTGCCGGTGAGGATCATGAGGTCGGCCCACGAGATCTTCTGGCCGTACTTCTGCTTGACCGGCCACAGCAGCCGGCGGGCCTTGTCCAGGCTGACGTTGTCCGGCCAGCTGTTGAGCGGCGCGAAGCGCTGCTGGCCGGCCCCGGCGCCGCCGCGGCCGTCGCTGATCCGGTAGGTGCCCGCGCTGTGCCACGCCATCCGGATCATCAGCGGGCCGTAGTGGCCGAAGTCGGCCGGCCACCAGTCCTTGGAGTCCGTCAGCACCTCGGCGATGTCCCGCTTCACGGCGGCGAGGTCGAGGGTCTTGAACGCCTCGGCGTAGCTGAACTCCTCGCCCAGGGGATTGGCCACGGCGGGGTTCTTGGCGAGGATCTTCAGGTTGAGCCGGTTCGGCCACCAGTCACGGTTGGCGTCACCCTGGGTGGGGTGCGTGAGGCCGTGCACGACCGGGCATCCCCCGTTTTCCGGGGTCGCGCCTTCGACGACTACTGGATCATGGTTCTCAGACATGGGGAATCCTTCCTGACTAGGCGGAATCACGGTGCTCAGGCACTGCGGGCGGTGGAACAGCCGGGGCACAGGCCCCAGTAGACGACCTCGGCCTCGCCGATCGAGAAGCCGTGGTCGTCGGACGCGGTCAGGCAGGGCGCCTCGCCGACCGCGCAGTCGACGTCAGCGACCACGCCGCACGACCGGCAGACGACGTGGTGATGGTTGTCCCCGACGCGTCCCTCGAACCGGGCCGGGCCGCCGGCCGGCTCGATGCGGCGGATGAGTCCCGCCCCGGTGAGCGCGTGCAGGGCGTCATAGACGGCTTGCAGGGAGACATGGCCGATGCGATCGCGCACCCCGGAGGCGATCGCCTCGACGCCGAGGTGGGCGCCGTCCCTGACGGTCTCGAGCAGCGCGACACGGGCGGCCGTCACCCGCAGGCCGGCACCGCGCAGCTCCTCGGCGGTGGTCGGAGCCTGGGATGCCGTCATGGCGACAAACCTACCTGTATAAACACGAACTATTCAAGACAACGAATGATCCAAGTCTAGTGGCCGGCTTCCTGGTCACCAAGGGGCTGGCCGGCCATCACTCAGCGCGTGCTTTCCGCGGCGGTGAGGGTACGCCGGGGGTGGGACTAAGCTGCTTTGCGGCCGTGACCACACGTCGTTCGGAGCCGCTCGCTCATGCTCAGCCAAGATGTCGTCGATGCCCTGTTCCCGCCGGACCTGCCGGAACCGGATCACTGGGAGCACCGCTACCCGCCCCGTGACCTGGCCGAAGGGGCGAAGGTCACCCGCTTCTCGCCGAGTCCGACGGGATTCCTGCACATCGGCGGGGTGTACGCGGCGACCATCGACGTGGACGTCGCCCGGCACTCCGGCGGCGTCTACCTGGTCCGGCTGGAGGACACCGACCAGGCCCGCCTCGTCGAGGGCGCGGCCGAGCAGTTCGCCGAGGCGTTCGCGTACTTCTCCATCGGCCCGGACGAGGACGACCGGGCCGGCCGCTACGGGCCGTACTCCCAGTCCGCGCGGGCGCAGACCTACCTGACCTACGTCCGCGAGCTGCTCCGCCAGGGCCGCGCCTATCCGTGCTTCGCGACCAGGAAGGACCTGGAGGAGATCACCGCGCGGCAGCGGGCGGCGGGCGCGCTGCCCGGTTACTACGGCACGTGGGCGATCTGGCGGGACGCCGATCCGGACGAGGTGGCCAAGCGGCTGGCGGCCGGTGACCCCTACGTGGTCCGCTTCCGCTCCCCGGGCGTGGCCGGGGCCAGGGTGAGCTTCACCGACGCGATCCGCGGCGAGCTGTCCCTGGACGACAACCGCAACGACGCGGTGATCCTGAAGAGCAGCGACACCGATCCGCGGCTGCCCACCTACCACTTCGCGCACGCGGTGGACGACCACCTGATGCGCGTCAACCTGGTCATCCGCGGCGAGGAGTGGATCTCCTCGGTGCCGCTGCACCTGCAGCTCTTCGACGCCCTCGGCTTCGACCGGGTGCAGTACGCGCACTTCGCGCTGCTGATGAAGCAGGAGGGCGGCAGCCGCCGCAAGCTGTCCAAGCGCCGGGACCCGGAAGCGACCGTGAGCTTCTACATCGAGCAGGGCATCCCGGCGCCGGCGGTCCAGTACTACCTGCGCGGCCTGGCCAACGGCCGGCTCGCCGAGATGCCGCTGCCGGAGGCGCTGGCCGCGCCGATCCGGCTCGCCGACTGCGGCACCGCGGGCCCGCTGGTGGACACGGTCAAGCTCGACGACATCAGCGCCGATTACATCGCCACCCTGTCCGGCGAGCAGATCCTCGCCGAGGTCCGCACGTGGGCCGGGCGCTATGACCCCGGCCTGGCCGCGGTGCTGGCCGCCGAGCCCGAGCGGGCGCTCCGCGCGCTGGCCATCGAGCGGGTAGGCGTGCCGAACCCGCGCAAGGACCTGCGCAAGTGGGCGGATTTCCGCGACGTCTACGGCTACTTCTACCCGCAGCTCTTCGAGCTGGTCTCCGACCCCGCCGACGCCCGGTTCGGCGGCCTGGACCCGGAGCTGGTACGGGCCGTCGCCGACGCCTTCGCCGCCGGGTACCAGCCGCCGGCGCCGGGAACAGAATGGTTCGACCAGATCCGGCGGCTGGCGGCCGACCTCGGGTTCGCGCCGAGCCAGAAGGCTTACAAGCAGGACCCGGCCGCCTACCGCGCCTCCATCCGCGAGGCGTCTCAGGCCATCCGGGTGCTGCTCACCGGGACGCGGCGCAGCCCCGACCTGGCCGAGGTGGCCGCGGTGCTCGGCGCCGACGAGGTCCTGCGCCGCGTCCGGGCGGTCAGCGCCTCTTAGTCCGCTGACAGCGGCGCGGGGGCCACGAGTGCCGCCCCCGGGTGCCGCTAACGGATCGAGGACCAATGCGCCCCGAGGCGGTGGTCAGCGGTCGATGGCGGCCATGCTCGCTTCGTCGTGGCGCTCGCCGGAGGCCGGCGTCAAGTTGCTGAGCCGCTTGAGCTGGTCGTCGCTCAGTTGGATGCCGTCGGCGGCGGTGTTCTCCTCGACGCGGGCGACCCGCCGGGTGCCCGGGATCGGGGCGATGTCGTTGCCCTGGGCGAGCAGCCAGGCCAGGGCGATCTGCGCCGGTGTGGCGCCGGCCTCGGCCGCGACGACCTGGACCTCGTCGACGATGGCCAGGTTGCGCTGGAAGTTCTCGCCGGTGAAGCGGGGGTTGGTCTTGCGCCAGTCGTCGTCGGGGATGTCGTTGACGGTGCGGATCTGGCCGGTGAGGAAGCCGTGGCCGAGCGGGGAGTAGGGGACGAAGCCGATGCCTAGTCGGCGCAGGAGCGGTAACAACCCGGCTTCGGGGTCGCGGGTCCACAGCGAGTACTCGGTCTGCAGCGCGGCGAGCGGGTGGACGGCGTGGGCGCGGCGGATGGTGCCGGGGCTAGCCTCGGACAGGCCGATGTAACGGACCTTGCCCTCGGTGATCAGGTCGGCTAGAGCGCCGGCGGTCTCCTCGATGGGCGTGTTGGGGTCGACCCGGTGCTGGTAGTACAGGTCGATGTGGTCCGTGCCGAGCCGCTTGAGGGAGCCCTCGACCGCGGCGCGGACGTTGGCCGGGCTGCTGTCGGTGACGCCGGGCCCGCCACCGGAGTGGGAGACGAGGCCGAACTTCGTGGCCACCACGACCTGGTCGCGGCGGCCCTTGATCGCCTCGCCGACCAGTTCCTCACTGTGGAACGGGCCGTAGATCTCGGCGGTGTCGATGTGGGTGACGCCCAGGTCCAGCGCGCGGTGGATGGCGCGGATCGACTCGGCGTCATCAAGGCCCCCGCCACTGGTGTAGGTCCCGGCCATGGTCATGGCGCCCAGGCCGATCCGGGAGACATCTAGCCCGCCCAGAGACACGTGCTTCATCAGGTAGTGGACAACCGCGACGAGGTCAAGGCCTTCCTCAGCTCCCGCCGGGCCAAGGTCACCCCCGAGCAGGCTGGGCTGGCGATCTACGGCCGCAACCGCCGGGTGCCCGGCCTGCGCCGCAGCGAGGTCGCCGACCTGGCCGGAGTCAGCGTCGAGTACTACTCCCAACTCGAGCGGGGCAACCTCGCCGGCGTGTCCGAGAGCGTGCTCGACGCGCTCGGCCGGGCCCTGCAGCTGAGCGAGGCCGAGCGGGAGCACCTGCTCGATCTCGCCCGCGCCGCCGGCCCTGCGCGCCGCGCCCGCCGCCGGCCGCCGGCCCGGCAGGTCCGGCCCAGCGTCGCCCGCATCCTGGACGGGATGACCGAGGTGCCGGCCTTCGTCGAGAACGGTCGCCTGGACGTGCTCGCCGCGAACCCGCTCGCGCAGGCGCTGTACGCGCCGGTGTTCGCCGACCCCGCCCGGCCGGTGAACCTGGCCCGGTTCAACTTCCTCAACCCGCACGCCCGCACGTTCTGGGGCAACTGGGAACGCGCCGCCGACGACACCGTGGCCATGCTGCGTACCGAAGCCGGCCGGGATCCCTACGACAAGGGCCTCACCAACCTGGTGGGGGAGCTGTCCACCCGCAGCGACGAGTTCCGCGTCCGCTGGGGCGCCCACGACGTCCAACTGCACCGCACGGGGCTCAAGCACATCCGGCACCCCGTCGCCGGCGAACTGCACCTGTCCTACGAGGTGATGGAGCTGCCCGCCGACCCGGGCCTGGCCCTAGTCGCCTTCAGCGCCGAAGCAGGCTCACCCGACGACGACGCCCTCCGGTTCCTCGCCAGCTGGGCTGCCACCCACCAGCCAGGCGATGTCCTGGCGACGCCGAACCAAACCTAGTTCCGCAAAGCACGGGGCCGGTCGGCTAACCCGCATCCCTGGCAGCCAAGATCCTTCGTCAGTTTTGGCTGCGATGACGGCCAAAACCGACGAAGGATCTTCGTGGCCCCCGCCGGGGGTCAGTGGTGATGGCTGTGGTGGGAGCGGCCGATGGTGCCCGTCGCGAGCAGCACGATCGCCACCAGGAAGCCGATCCACAGCAGCGGGAAGATCAGGTGGCCGGCCGCCAGGGCGATCAGGACGACCAGGGCGAGGAGCAGGACCGGGTGACGGCGGCGCCGCGGGAAGCCGGTGGCTGCCGGAGCCCCTGTGCCCGGCAGGCCCGTTTCCGGCAGGCCCGTTTCCGGCAGGCCGGTTTCCGGCAGGTCGTCGAACAGGCCGCTCAGGTCGGCGCGGGTCGTGGCGCTCATCGCCCGCCCGGCGCGCTCGTCGAACTCGGCCTGGTCCAGGCGGCCGGCGGCGAAGTGCTCGGCCAGCCGGTCGGCGACGGCCTGCCGCTCGGCGTCGGAAACCCGCATGTGCTGGCCGGGCTGGGGGCCGGTGAACCAGGGGGAGAAACCGCGGGTCCAGGGCTGGTTGTAAGGCGAAGGCATGATGACGCTCCGTTAGCTTAGCTGTGGCGTTAGTGAGATGCGGTGTTAGCTGAGATGCGGTCAGCGGTTGCGGTTCTGCAGGGACTCGATGATGGCGCCGGCGATGGACTGGTCGCTGCCCTCATCGGGGATCAGCAGCAGGCCGGCCAGGTACAGCGGGATGCCCGCGCCGCCGACGACGGTCAGGACCACGAAGGCGATCCGGACGAGGGTGGGGTCGACGCCGAAGTAGCGGGCCAGGCCCGCGGCGACGCCCGCGACCATCCGGTCCTGGAAGGGCCGGCGCAAAGCGGGGCGCTCGGGGCCGGAGCCGGACTGATCGGTGGCGGGTGCTTCCGGGTTCATCGTGTTGGTGTTCATGCCTCTAGATTGCCTCCGCGGGCCAGGTCAGCACATCGGTGAGCATCCCGGATATCCTCCCGGCCCGACCCTGGCGGCATCAGGGTGACATCGGGGATGTCCCGGATGGCCGTCCCGGCCCGCTAGGAAACGCGCCCTAAGAGCCATCCTCGGCGCTGTTCTCGGCGGGCGGCCAGGTGCCTATCGTCGGCAGCCGGTACAAGCCGTCGAGGTTCAGCTGCTGGGCGTCCTTCAGCACGACGTCCTGCTGTTCCTGCGCCTTCTCCGCGGTCTGCTTGGCCAGTTCGGAGGCCAGGCCGCCGAGCTGGCGCACGCCGACGTCGTCGATGACCACGTGGCTGCTGGCGAAGATGACGATGCCCTCCACCCGCCGGTCCTTCTGCTCGGGCGGCGACAAGGCGGCGCCTACCTTCGCCGCCTCAGCCGGGTTCGGGGCATGAGCGGTGAGCTTGTCGCGCTCCTCGATGATCCACGTGTGGAACTTCATCACCGCCCCGTACAGGGGCAGGTTCCCGACGTCGTCGGTGGCCAGGCCGAACCGCTTGCCCGTGCCGAAGCAGCGGCCGTAGGCCATCACGGCGGACGACCAGAGCGCCAGAGGTATCAGCGGGTCCCGGTCTTCCTCGGGTTTGGCCAGCTCGGTGAGCAGCCGCTTGCAGGAGTCCATGACGAACTGGAGATCGGCGATGATCGACGCCTGATCGGCGAGAACGTACGCGGACGGCACGTCGAGGGCAACAGTCGGCATGGTCATCCCTAGATCCTGGCACCGGTGACGACCCGCGCCCGTCTCACAAAATGACAAATCCGGGCTCAGGTAGTCCGGGCTGCGGGCGCGCTGGTGGCCCAGCGGATGGCGCGGACCATGGCGTGGCCGGCCGGGCGGACCAGTACCGTCTCGGTCACCGGCAGCCGGGGCAGCCGGAGCGGACGCCGCGCCCAGCCGGGCAGCAGCGACACCGCGGCCGCGGCCAGCACCCCGTAGGGGGCCCGGGCGACCGCCGGCAGCGGGGGACTGAGCAGCAGGAACCGAGCCGCGTCGCGGGCCTGGTCGGTGGCCGTCAGCTCGGCGCGGTACTGGGCGATCCGGCCGGCGAGCTCGGCCTCGGTGCGCGGCGGGTCGGGCACGCCGAGCTCGGCGCCGATCCTGGCCATGTCGGCCACGTAGCCGTCGCGCCCGGCCTGGTCCAGCGGCCCGGTGCCGAACCGGGTGTGGGCGCGCAGGAAGCTGTCCGCCTCGGCGATGTGCACCCAGGTCAGCAGGTGCGGGTCGGAGGCGGCGTACGGCCGCCCGTCGGGCGCGGTCCCGGTGACGCGGGAGTGCACCGCACGGACCCGGGCGATCGCCGCCCGCGCGTCGTCGGCCCGGCCGAAGGTGGTGACGGCCAGGAAGTAGCTGGTCCGCTGCAGCCGGCCCCACGGGTCGCCGCGGTAGTCGGAGTGCTCCGCGACGGCGGCCATGGCCAGCGGGTGCAGCGACTGCAGCAGCAGGGCCCTGATCCCGCCGATGAACATGGATGAGTCCCCGTGCACCCGGCGCACCGGCCGGTCCTCGGCGAACCAGCGCTCGCCCGTGCTCTGGTGGATCTGCTGCCGGCGACCCGGGGCCTGCGGCCCGGCGACCCGCTCGAAGATGGCCGCGCCGATCCGGGCACGCAGGCGATCGGCGGCATTCCGGCTCTCCACCCTCTCATTATCGGCGCCAGGGAAAGTGGCAGAACCAGCTTCGGCGGCTACCGGCCGGTGCGGCCCGCCGGGCGGGCAGAATCGAGTCGTGGCAGTTACCCATCCGTTCGGTAGCCTCCCTGTCGTTGACGTGGCGCCGCTGCGCTCTGCCAGCCTCGCCGGGGCCAGCCTCGCCGGGGCCAGCCTCGCCGGGGCCAGCCTCGCCGGGCCGCGGCCCGCCGGGCCGGCGCAGGTGGCCAGGCAGATCGAGGCGGCGTGCCGTGAGCACGGCTTCTTCTACGTCACCGGCCACGGCGTCGCGCCGGAACTGCTGGCCAGGCTGTCCGCGGCCGCCACGGCGTTCTTCGAGCTGCCGCTGGCGGACAAGATGGAGATCGCCATGGCTCGCGGCGGCCCGGCCTGGCGGGGATACTTCCCGGTCGGGGCCGAACTCACCTCTGGTCAGCCCGACCTGAAGGAGGGACTCTATTTCGGCGCCGAGCTCGGCGCCGAGGATCCGCGGGTGCGGGCCGCGCTCCCGCTGCACGGCCGCAACCTGTTCCCGCGGCAGGTTCCCGGCCTGCGCGACGCCGTGCTGGCCTACATCGACGCGCTGACCGGGCTGGCCCAGGCGGTGCTGCGCGGCGTGGCGCTGAGCCTGGGCCTGGAGCCGGACTACTTCGCCGCCGGGTACACGGCCAGCCCCACCGTGTTGTTCCGGGTGTTCTGCTACCCGGCCGCCCCGCCCGGCGACAGCGGCTGGGGCGTGGGGGAGCACACCGACTACGGCCTGCTGACCCTTCTGGCCCAGGACGCCGCCGGCGGCCTCCAGGTCAGGACGCCGGCCGGCTGGGTCGACGCACCGCCGGTCGAGGGTGCCTTCGTCGCCAACATCGGCGACATGCTCGACCGGCTGACCGGGGGCTGGTACCGGTCCACTGCGCACCGGGTGCGCAACGCCAGCGGCCGGGAGCGGCTCTCCTTCCCGTTCTTCTTCGACCCCGCCTTCACCGCCGAGATCCCCCCGCTGCCCGGGCGGGCCGCGGTCACCGCAGGCGGCCAGCCGCGCTGGGACGGCCAGAACCTGCACGCGTTCACCGGCACCTACGGCGACTACCTGCTGAGCAAGGTGTCCAAGGTGTTCCCGCAGCTCCGGCGGGAGGTGCTAACGGACGAGGCACCCTAAGGCGGGCTGCTCGGCCTGCAGTTGCCTGACCACCTCGAGCGCCTCGGCGACGTGCTTGTCGATGTTGGTCATGGAGTTGAAGATGTGCCGGACCGTGCCGGTGCGGTCGATCACGTAGGTGACCCGGCCGGGGAGCACGCCGAACATGGGCGGCACCCCGTAGGCCTTACGGACGCGGCCGCCCTGGTCGGCCAGCAGCGTGAAGGGCAGCTTGTGCCGGTCGGCGAACGCGGCGTGCTTGTCCGCCGAGTCCGAGCTGAGCCCGATCACCTCGGCGCCGGCGTCGGTGAACGTCTCATGGCTGTCGCGGAACGCGCACGCCTCGGCGGTGCACCCGGGGGTGTTGTCCTTGGGGTAGAAGTACAAGACGACGACCCGCTCGCCGAGCCGGTCCTGCAGCCGGACCGACTCGCCGGACTGGGATGGGAGGGTGAAGTCGGGAGCCTTGTCGCCGACCTGGATGCCGCGTGCCACGCTCGGCCTGCCTCTCTGTGTTCCCCCCTGAGAATCACGAGTCCGCAGCGTAAGTGTAGCCAACCTTCCACTTGAGTCGGTCCCTGCCCGGCCGGTGCGGCGGCCTCACGACGACGTGAAGACGACGTGCCCCTCGGCGTGCGCGATGGCGGGCCCGGCGGCGACGTACCGGACCGTGCAGGCCGCCGCGCACCGGACGTCGATGGTCCCGGCGCCGCCCTCGGTCGCGACCAGCAGGTCGCCGGGCCGGATCCCGGCCCGGGCCAGCCCGGCCGCGGGCAGCCGCAGGATGGCGTCGTCACCCGGGTGCTTGTTACGCGCCGAGAAACGGTCGGCCAGGTAGGCAGCCGTAGCCCGCGGCGGGACGAACCCGGCGGACTCCACGCCGATGTCGCCGCCCGCCGGCCGGCCCGACCGCGCCAGGGTGACGACCGTGCCGGCCGGGTCCACCGCGTACACCAGGCCGCGTCCCTCGTCCGGCGCGATCAGGTCGCCGCCGAACCGGCCGAACGTCGCCGGCGCCACGGCGATCCCGCCCTCCATGGCCGGCGCGCCGGCCGCGATCGGGGACACCTGGCCGTCGCAGCTCACGGCGAGCACCGTGGTCCGGCCGCGGCGCTCCGCCGTGACCAGCAGCCGGTGCCCGAACCGCCCGGCGCCGTCGAACGCGATACCGGACGGGGAGTCGCCCGGCGGCAGGCTGGCGAACCGCCGCGCCCGGCCCTGCGGGCTGATCAGGATGACTCCCGGCCGTGACCCCGGCTCGAGGGCGAAGGCCGTATTGATCCCGAACGAGCAATGGTTCCCGCGGTCTGGATAGCTGCCTGCCAGGGCGAGGTAGGGCTCGGTTCCCATCGCGGTCTGATAGCCGCCCGCGCCCCGCGCGAACGGGCGCACGGTGCCGTCGCGTCCCAGCACGAACAGCCGCCCGGCCGCGGCGACAAGGAACGATCCGTCGGCCCGCGGCCCGGCCAGGTCCACCACGCCTGGCAGGTGCCGGAACAGCGCCCAGCTGGCCGGCGGCGGGGGACCGGCTGGCGCCGCGCTACCTCCGCATGCGGCCAGCGCGGTCGCCGCCAGGCCGGCCGCGAGAGTCTGAAACCAGCGCATGGACAACTAACGTAGCCGGGATGGAGGACAAGCATCAGGTGCGGCTCGGTGCCGTGGGCAAGACTATGGCCATCACCTTGTTCCGAGCCAGCTCCCCGGCAGCGGCCGGCTAGGGTTCCACGGCGCGGGGGGCCGGTCCGGTGACATCAGCGCCGCCGCCTGGGCCGGCTCGGGGTAGCATGCCCGCGCCCTGCTCGATGCCTGCCTGCCGGTCCTCGGCGCTGCCGTAGGCGGCCCGCTCCTGCCCGGTCCGCACGCCGATCAGCAGGTTCCGCATCGCGTCGGCGTTCCGGGCCACATGCGCGACCACGTGCGCCCGCGTCCACCCCGGCAGCAGCGACGGCGCCCGCAGGTCCGGTTCGGTGATGACCCGTGCGGCGTCCAGCAGGCGCTGCGTCGCCTGGTCGATCTGGTCGCTCAGTTCCCGTTGCGCGGCATCCACCTGCTCACTGTAGGAAAGCCGGGCCCCGGGAGCGCGACCGGGGTGATCTTGCCAACGGTGCCGTCACCGGGAATGCTGGCCCGTGTGATCGACCCTGACTCGGCGGTACCGCCGTATGAGCAAGTCGCGAAGATGATGCGAGACGAGATCGCGGAGGGGACCATGGTCGGCCGGATCCCCTCGATCCACACCATCGCCGAGCATCACCATGTCTCGCACCGGGTGGCCGCCCGGGCCCTGGAGATCCTGAAGGGCGAGGGAATGGTCGTCAGCGTGCCCGGCGACGGAGACTTCGTGCGCCATCCCCGGGCATGACCGAAGGCCGCCCTAACTCCGGGGCCTGGCCGAGGTGACCGCGCCGGCCCCGCGCGTGTTGATCACCCGGTCGGCGGTGATGCCGGCCTGCTCCGCCCGGACGGTGCCGTGGCCCAGCCAGTCCAGCTGGCCCGGCGCGTGCGCATCGGTGTCGATGGCGAACAGGCAGCCGATCTCGGCGGCCAGCCGCAGCAGCCGGCCCGGCGGGTCCCGGCGCTCCGGCCGGCAGTTGATCTCGACCGCCACGCCCGCCTCCAGGCAGGCGCCGAACACCGCCTCGGGGTCGAACTCGGACTCCGGCCTGCGCCGGCGGCCGTCCTCCCGGTCACTGAGCAGCCGCCCGGTGCAGTGCCCGAGCACGTCCACGTGCGGGTTGCGGACCGCGGTCACCATCCGCCTGGTCATCGGCCCGGCCGGCATGCGCAGCTTGGAGTGGACGCTGGCCACCACCACGTCGAGCTGGCGGAGCAGGTCCTCGCGCTGGTCGAGCGAGCCGTCCTCGAGGATGTCCACCTCGATGCCGGTCAGGATGCGGAACGGCGCCAGCTCCTCGTTCAGCTGCCCGACCAGCGTGAGCTGGGCGCGCAGCCGGTCGGCGGACAGGCCGCTGGCCACGGTCAGCCGGGGCGAGTGGTCGGTCAGCGCGATCCACTCGTGCCCGAGCTCGCGGGCCGCCTCGGCCATCTCCCGGGGCGGGCTGCCGCCGTCTGACCAGTCCGAGTGCGTGTGGCAGTCACCGCGCAGCGCGGCCCGCAGCCCGTCCCGCGGCGACGCCGGGCGGTCAGCCACCAGCCGGGCGAGGTAGCCAGGCATCTCGCCGCGCGCGGCCTCCATCACAACCTGGGCGGTCGTGTCCCCGACGCCCTTCAGCGCCTGCAGCGTGCCCGCCTCGATCCGGCGCTCGAGCTCGCCCGCGGGCAGGTCGCCGAGCACCCGGGCGGCCCGGCGGAACGCCTGGACCCGGTACGTCGGAGCCCCGCCCCGCTCGAGCTCGAACGCGATCTGCCGCAGTGCCTCCGCCGGATCCACGTGTCCTGTCTTACCCAGGCCCAGGCAGAATTGAGCGTGCTGACGCCCGCTGACATCCCGCTGACGGCCTGGCCAAACGCTCTGTTCAGTTCGGCTGAAGGCTCTGTCCGGCTGGGCTGATAGTCACAACCTGAGACGTGTGACGGGTGGGCCTGTCAAGCACCCTCCGGGACGTCCTATGGTCTAGACATGACCACGAATGACACGCTGCGGGTCACCGACTCACGGACCGGCCGCAGCTACGAACTCCCCATCGTCGACGGCGCTATCCGCGCGATTGACCTTCGGCAGATCAAGACCTCCGATGACGACTTCGGACTGCTCTCCTACGATCCGGCGTTCCAGAACACCGCGAGCTGTCGCAGCGCCATCACCTTCATCGACGGTGACAAGGGCATCCTGCGTTACCGCGGCTACCCGATCGAGGAGCTAGCCAGCCGCGCGTCCTTCCTGGACGTGGCCTGGTTGCTGCTGCGCGGCGAAATGCCGGACAAGGGCGAGTCGGCGGGGTGGGTCCACCAGATCTCCCACCACACCTACGTGCACGAGAACGTCAAGAAGTTCATCGACGGCTTCCACCACGACGCTCACCCGATGGGCATCCTGGTGAGCACGCTGGCCGCGCTGTCCACGTTCTATCCCGAGGCCAGTGCGGTCCATGACCGGGCCAACCAGGACCAGCAGGTGGTGCGGCTGATCGCCAAGATGCCGACGCTGGCCGCCTTCGCCTACCGGCATGCCCGGGGGCTGCCCTACGCATACCCCGATGACGACCTGTCCTACACCGGCAACTTCCTCAACATGATGGCGAAGATGACCGAGCCCAAGTACGACCCGGACCCGGTGCTCGAGCACGCCCTGGACGTGCTGTTCATCCTGCACGGCGACCATGAGCAGAACTGCTCCACCAACGCGATGCGCAGCGTGGCCAGCTCCCAGGCCGATCCGTACTCGGCGGCCGCCGCGGCCGCGGCGGCCCTCTACGGCCCGCTGCACGGCGGAGCGAACGAGCAGGTGCTGAAGATGCTGCGGGAGATCGGCTCGGTCCAGAACGTTCCCGGCTACATCGACCGGGTCAAGAGCGGCGAGCTTCGCCTGATGGGGTTCGGCCACCGGGTGTACAAGAACTACGACCCGCGGGCCACGATCATCAAGGGCGTCGCCGACGAGGTGTTCGAGGTCACCGGGCGCAACCCGCTGCTCGACATCGCGCTCGAGCTGGAGCGGATTGCGCTCGAGGACGACTACTTTGTCAGCCACAAGCTCTACCCGAACGTGGACTTCTACTCGGGCATCATCTACCAGGCGATGGGCTTCCCGGTGGCCATGTTCCCGGTGCTGTTCGCGATCGGCCGGATGCCCGGCTGGCTGGCCCACTGGCAGGAGGGCTCGGTGGACAAGGAGCAGAAGATCGCCCGGCCGCGGCAGATCTACGTCGGCGAGACCGTGCGCCACCTCAACGGGGACGATTGACCCGGCTGGACCGGCCGGCCGACGCACTGTTCGGGACAGCCAACCTGCCTTACGGCGTGTTCTCCGACGCTGGCGGGCAGTCTCCCCGGGTCGGGGTCCGCATCGGTGACTCGGTGCTTGACCTCGCCCCGGTGCTGGCTGACCGCGTGTTCGCCGAGCCGTCGCTGAACGCCTTCATGGCGCAGGGACGCGCCCGGTGGGCCGAGGTCCGGGCCCGGCTTTCCGAAGTCCTGACCAGCGGCCGGCACCGCGACGCGGTCGAGGCCGCGCTGCGACCGCTGGCCGCGGTGCGCCTGCACCTGCCGTTCACGGCGGGGGACTACGTGGACTTCTTCGGCAACGAGTACCACGCGGCCAACGCCGGGCGGATATTCCGGCCCGACGGCGAGCCGCTGACGCCGAACTGGAAGCACCTGCCCGTCGGCTATCACGGCCGGTCAGGCACCATCGTGCTGTCCGGCACCCCGGTCACCCGGCCGCTCGGCCAGCGTCCGGGCCGGCCTCCGGGCCCGGGCCAGGCTCCGGGCGAGCGCGGCCCGACGTTCGGGCCGTCCCGCCGGCTCGACTTCGAAGCCGAGGTCGGCTTCGTGGTCGGCGTCGGCTCGTCCGCGCCGGTGCCGGTGAGCGCCTTCGCCGAGCACGTGTTCGGCGTGTTCCTGCTCAACGACTGGTCCGCCCGTGACCTGCAGGCCTGGGAGTCCCGGCCGCTGGGCCCGTTCCTGGCCAAGTCGTTCGCCACGTCGATCTCGCCGTGGGTGGTGCCGCTCGACGCGCTGGAGCACGCCCGGGTCAGCCCGCCTCCGCGTGACCCGGAACCGCTGCCCTACCTGGCCGACACCGGCACGGGGGGCCTGGACCTCGCGCTCGAGGTGCGGCTGAACGGGCAGCTGGTGTCGCGCCCGCCGTTCGCCGCGATGTACTGGACGGCCGCGCAGATGCTGGCCCACATGACCGTGAACGGCGCCTCGACCCGCACCGGCGACCTGTTCGCCTCGGGCACGGTCAGCGGCCCGGACCGGGACCAGCGCGGCTGCCTGCTGGAGCTGAGCTGGGGTGGCGCCGACCCGGTCGCGCTGGCCGACGGGTCGGTGCGCAGCTACCTGGAGGACGGCGACGAGGTCACCATCAGCGCCACCGCGCCCGCCGCCGACGGCACCCGGATCGGCTTCGGCGAGGTCACCGGCCAGATCCGGCCGGCCCTGACAGCCCCGAACGCCCTGGAAGCCCAGGACCCCTAGGCTGGGCTCCCGTCCGCGATCCACTGCCGCAGCTTCTTGCGGTCGAGCTTGCCCACGCTGGTGAGCGGCACAGCGGGCACGATCCTGATCTCCCGCGGGTACTTGTTGGCGGCCAGGTGCTTCTTGGCGTACTCGGTCAGCTCACCGGCGGTGGCCTCGGCGCCCGGGCGCAGCGACACGAACGCGACGACCTCTTCGCCGAGCCGGCCGTCCGGCCGTCCCACCACCCCGGCCAGCGCCACCGCCGGGTGGGCGAGCAGGACGTCCTCGACGTCGCGCGGGAACACGTTGAAGCCACCGCGCAGGATCAGGTCCTTCTTGCGGTCCACCACGTAGAGGTAGCCGTCGGCGTCCTGGTGCCCGATGTCGCCGGTGTGCAGCCAGCCCCCCGCCAGCGCCGAGGCATCCTCGCTGTGCCAGTAGCCGGTCATCACGCCGGGCGACCGCACGCAGATCTCGCCGTCCTGGCCCGACGGCAGCACCTGGCCCGCCTCGTCCTGGATGGTCAGCTCCACGCCGGGCACGGGCAGCCCGACGCTGCCGACCCGGCGCGCGCCCCACGGATTGGCCGAGATGAACGTCGCCGCCTCGGTGCACCCGTAGCCCTCGTAGACGGTGGCGGTGGGCACCCGTGCCTCGAACTCCCGCCGTACCTCGTCGGCCAGCGGCGCGGCCCCGGACGAGATCACGATCAGCTCGGACAGGTCGGCCTCCTCGAGCGGCTGGCCGAGCAGCATCTGGATCATCGAGGGCACCAGCGCGCTGCTCTGGACCCGGTGCTCCCCGGCCAGCTTCACCCAGCCCGCCGGGTCGAACCAGCGCATCAGGATGGTCTTGGTGTGGTCCGTCCGGTGCATGCCGCCGCAGATGACCAGCAGGCCGTAGGCGTGCGCCAGGGGCAGCGGCAGCACCGAGCTGATCACGCTGGCGCGGACCGACTGCTCGTGGGCGGCCGACCCGCACCAGTACAGGCCCGCGTGGGTGAGCGGCACGCCCTTCGACCGGCCCGTCGTGCCGCCGGTGTACAGCAGGGCGGCCAGGTCGGTGCCCGAGCGGTCGGCGATCGACCCCGGCTCGGCCGAGGCCACCTGGTCGAAGTCGAGCACCGGAACCCGTCCAGCCGCGGGTTCCGCCGCCTGGGGCCCGGGGACCAGCACGAACCGGACTCCCGGCGCCCCACCCGCCTCCCCTGCGCACGGGGGGCTCCCGCCCCCCGTCCCCCCTGGCCCATTCCCCTTCACGGCGGCGGAAACCTTCGGCAGGAACTCCACCGTGGTGACGACGCCGACCGCGCCGGAGTCGTTCAGTGCGTGCCCCAGTTCGTCCTCGCTGACCAGGAAGAGCAGCGGGGTGACCACCGCGCCCGCGCGCCACGCCGCGGTGTAGGTGATCAGGACCTCCGGGCAGTTGGCCATCAGCACCAGCAGCCGGTCGCCGGGGCGGACACCCAGGCCGGCCAGCCCGGTCGCGAGCCTGGCGGCGCGGTCGGCGAGCTGCCCGCTGGTGTGCCACGTACCCTCGTACCAGAGGGACTCGTAGTCGCCCTGCCGCTCGAACGCTAGCTCGGCCTGCTTGGCCAGGTTCTCATCCAATGTCAGCCTCACTCTGTATCCTCGCTGGCCGAACGTCGCCGGAAGCAGGACCACGAGGCGCCGACCGGGAAGTTCAGCCCCTACTGGCCGGTATTTACCCTAAGCCTCACCCTTATCCGGATCAACAGCTCGCTCAGGCCAGCTCGATCTCGAAGTAGGCACCCTGCTCGTCGTGCACGATCCGGGCCGAGCCCGACCAGCCCGCGAAGCTCCCGATGCCGGTGCCCGGCACGATGTGGCCGAACCAGGTGCCAGGATCGGACTCCAGCCCGCCGTGCTGCACGGTCACCGAGCCTTCCGGCCCGTCCTCGGTGTGCCCGGTGATGCGCTCTGTGGCCACGTAGGACCGGGACCCCTCCTCGCTGCCCGCGGCCATGAACACCGTGGTGGCGTGCCCGATGATCCCCGCCGTGAAGGTCTTCGCGAACGTCATCAGGCCGAACCAGTCCGCCTCCAGCCCGGTCACCTGCCGGGGCTCGTAGCCATCGACCTGGAAGCGCGCGATCAGCGTCACCATTTCCTCCTGTGGGACCCGAGACAGGCTCCCGACGATAGCGCCCCCGGCGACCCCGCGAGCGCCCGGACGACGCAATGACGTGCCCCGGTCCGTCGCGTTGACACCGGCACGCTCCGCCCATAGGGTTGGAGCGCTCCAAACGCTACTGAGGAGGGCCTCGTGGCAACCCCAGGGCGGACCGCCCGGAAGCCCACCCTGGAGACCGTCGCGGCCCGGGCCGGGGTGTCCAAGTCGCTCGTGTCCCTGGTGCTCCGCAACTCACCCAAGGTCAGCGCGTCCAGCCGCGAGGCTGTCCTGCGCGCCGTGGCCGAACTCGGCTACCGGCCCAACGCGGCCGCCCGGCTGCTGGCCGAGCGGCAGTCGCACACGATAGGCGTGCTGCTGAATGACCTGCGTCAGCCCTGGTTCGCGGACATGCTCGACGGCTTGACCCCGGCGCTGCACGCCGGCGGCAAGCACATCCTGCTCGGCGACGGACGCATCGACCGGATGCTGGATGAGACCCTGACCTGGTCGTTCATCGACCTCGGCGTCGACGGGCTCGTCCTGGCCGGGTCGATTCCCATGTCGCAGGCCATCATCGACGCGGCCAGTCAGATCCCGACCGTCGCGGTCGGCGGCCGCGGCCTGGACGTCGACCTGCCGTGCGCCGACGTCCTCGCCAACGACAACCACCTTGGCGCCGCCCTGGCGGTCCGGCACCTGATCGAGCTCGGGCACACCAGGATCGCTCATATCCACGGCCTGCCCAGCGTGGCGGGGCGGCTGCGCATGCACGGCTACGAGGACACGATGCGCGCGGCCGGCCTCGGCACGAGCATTCATATCGAGGCCGGTGACATGAGCGAAGAAGGCGGCTACCGGGCGACGGTCCGCCTGATGAGCCAGCCCAGCCGGCCGAGCGCCATCTTCGCCGCCAACGACCTGACCTGCGTCGGAGCCCTCTCTGCGGCTGCGGCGCTCGGAGTAAGGGTTCCCGAGGAGCTTTCCCTCGTCGGCTTCGACAACTCTGTCTTCGCCCGCCTCCGGGCGCTGTGGCTCACCAGCGTCGACGCCACCGCGTTCGAGATGGGGCAGCAGGCCGCGCGCATGCTCCTGGCGCGCATAGAGTGCCCCGACGCCCCAGGCCAGACCCTGCTGCTGGCGCCGCGCCTGGAAGTGCGAGGTTCGAGCGGCCCCGTCCCCGCCTAGAACGAACCGCGCCGGCTTCACCCCATGGGGCCGAACGTGAATGGTCCGCCGCGGTATACATGTTGCCGCCAAACCTTCCGGCCGCAGGCTCTGCGTTTCCGCAGATTCGGGACAATCTCACCAGGGGAGCCGCCACAGCATCTTGACGCGTGAAACCATACGGAAGATGATCTGCTGAAGGGCGCGTCGTCATCTCCGCGGCAGAAAGCTGCCGGTACCGCGTGCTATGTGGGGGAGGATAATTCCATGTTCGAACGCGATTCATTTCCAGTGCATTCGAAGCGTCGGCTCGTCGCTCGCTACAGCGACACCTGTTTCGCTCCGCCCAGTCCAGAACTCCGGCAGCGCATGACCGCCGAGTTGCAGCGAGCACGGAGCCGGAAGTCGGCCGTCGCAGGTGCGTTGGGGCTCGAGCGCAAGCCGCGTCGTATCGGGTTCGACGACGGCGTCATCATCCCGCCGTCCGAGTTTCCGTTCGGGACGCCGATCGAGACCATACGCCGGGCCGCGCTCGACCGCGCACCGCTGCGTGGCACGGTGCGCGTCATCGTCGTTCTTGTGCAGTTCTCCGACAAGGCGATGACGAACGCCGCCAGCCACTTCAAGGATCTCTTCTTCTCGACCGGCGTACTGCCGCACGGCAGCGTGAAAGAGTACTATACCGAGGTTACCAACGGTCTTATCACATTGTCGGGTGATGTTGTAGGCCCGTTCCAGCTCCCGCAAACGCTGGCCTGGTACGCTAATGGCAATTACGGGATCGGCAAAGGCGGCGGCGATTTCCGTTCGCCGCAGATGGCCCACGATGCCGCCGTCGCTGCGGATCCTACGGTCAACTTCCAGCCGTATGACAACGACGGGAATGGTTACGTTGACGCGTTCATCGTTGTGCACGCGGGCCAGGGCGCTGAGGTGACCGGTAATAGCGGTGATATCTGGTCGCACAAGGCGACCTTGCCGGCGGTTTACGCCACTGATAATACGAAGATCTATGGCTATCTCACGATCCCCGAGGACGCCAAGATCGGTGTGTGCGCGCACGAACTCGGTCACCTGCTGTTCGGTTTCCCGGATCTCTACGACACCGACTACACGTCCGAAGGCATCGGCAACTGGTGCCTCATGGCGGGCGGAACCTGGAATGGCGGCGGCGACGTCCCGGCTCACGCATCGGCGTGGTGCAAGGCGAATCAGGGATGGGCGTCGGTGACGAATGTGACCACGAACGGGTCGGTGACGATCCCCGACGTCAAGGTGAGCCGCAATGTCCTGCGGTTGTCGAAGGACGGTACCGCCGGACCGGAGTACTTCCTGGTCGAGAACCGGCAGCGCACTGGCTTCGACGCCGACCTTCCCGGCGACGGTCTCCTCGCGTGGCATATCGACGAGACGCAGACGAGCAATACTGACGAGAACCACTACGAAGTCGGGTTGCTGCAAGCCGACGGCCAGCGCGACCTCGAACTGAACCACAACCGCGGCGACGGCGGTGACCCGTACCCTGGCAGTGCCAACAACATGTCGCTCACTGCCACATCGACGCCTAACACCAAGTCATATGCCGGCCTGGACACGTGTGTGTCGATTACGAACATCTCAGCATCAGGCCCGACGATGAGCGCAGCAATCACGGTGCATTGCGGGAAGTCGGTGGCGAAGGACATCAAGGACGTGCAGAAGGAGCACAAGGAGATCGGCAAGGACATTATCGATAACAAGGGAGCGCGGAAGGAGCTTAAGGAAGCCGCGAAGGACATCAAGGACGTGCAGAAGGACCGCAAGGAGATCGGCAAGGACATTATCGACACCAAGGGAGTGCGGAAGGAGCTTAAGGAAGCCGCGAAGGAGATCAAAGAAGGCGGCAAGGAAACGTTCGAGTGGCCGCCGGGCGGCGGCGGTGACCTCGCCGCCGGAGATGATCGCGTCGCCGCGCTCGAAGCGCGGGTGTCGGCAATCGAACAACTGGTCGGCGGCGCGCAGCCGTTTATAGGCGCGGAGCTGCGACCCGATCTACTCGGCGGGCCGACTGCTGGCGCCGTCTCCGCGGTCCAGCTGGTGACGCAGATGGCGGTCGGTGACGCGGCTGCAAAGCGTAGCTACGACGCGCCACCGACAGTGAGGTGAGGACAGCCGTCGTCATCGCCGACCTAGGTGATGTCGGCGCGGGCGCCGTCGTCCGGGCCATGGCGGCGAATTCGAACGCGGCCATGCTAGTGCTTCCCGCCCAGCTCAGCCTGGCTTGCTGGGAGCACACCATCAGCTCGACGGGCCGCGCCGTGACCAGGATCGCGTTGCGAGATGGCCGAACGCTGGTGGACGACGAGGTCGCGGCGCTTCTGTGCCGCTGCTACTCGTTCCCGATGCCGCGCTTCGCGCGGTCGAGCCAGGCTGACTGTGACTACGCGAGCGCCGAACTGCGCGCGTTGGCCGTGAGCTGGTTGCGTGGGCTCGGCGCGCGTGTCGTCAACGCAGTCGACGGCGTCTCTATGACCGGCCCGTCGTGGAGCCCTCGCCGGGCGCTGGTCGAAGCGCAGCGCGTGGGGCTGCCTGTGGCTGCGACTTCGATCGCCACCTCCGGTCGGCTGCTTCCTGGCTTCGTCGGATCGCCCTATGCCGCACGGTTGCCGGCGGAGGAGTGTAGTGGTGACTCGGTAGGGGAGGTCCTCGTTGCGGGCCGAGAGGCCTTCGGCGCGTTGGCCCACCGGTTCGGTGCCGCGTGCGTCGCGCTGGCGGCGCGTGCTCGATGCCGAGTGCTGGAGGTTGGTTTCTGCCACGCCGCCGGTGACGTCGCAGTGTCGCGCATTTCGCCGGTGCCCCCGTTGCACCACCAATGGCAAGCGGAGATCGTCGCGACCCTGCTCGCCAGCGTGTCGCAAGCGGCGGACGCCCTCCCGGTCAGGGCTCCGCAGTGATCGTGTTCTACGGGTACGCCGACGATGCGCCGCTGCTGCGGGCGATCGAGGTCGCGAGAGAACGTGAAATCGACCACAGCGTGATTGACCAACGGCACGCGTATCGGTATGACCTTGTGCTCGAGATCAGCAATGCCGGAGTCGGCGGATATCTGCGCATTGCCGACGCGATCGTGCCGCTAGGTGATGTCGATGCGGTGTATGCCCGGCCGTTGACGTCCGTCGCCGTCGCCGATGCGCGGAGCCGCGAGAGGGCGCGCGTATTTGACCAGGTGATGCTCGAATGGCTCGACGTTGCGGATTGCCGAGTCGTAAACCCGCCGTCCGCCATGCACTCGAACGCGTCCAAGCCATTTCAAGCCCAAGCCATTGCCGCAGCTGGTTTTCTGGTTCCGGAAACGCTGGTGACCAGTGATCCTGATGCGGCACGCGCGTTCTGGCGGCGCCATGGCAACGTCGTGTTCAAGTCCACGAGCGGAATCCGGTCCATCGTGCGCACGCTGGACCATCCGCACGCTGCCAACCTGGAGCGACTCCGTGATCTTCCGACGCAATTCCAGGAGTTGGTGCCCGGCACCGACGTGCGTGTGCATGTTGTCGGCGCCCACGTCTTTGCCGCTCAAGTGCGCAGCCAGGCGATTGACTACCGCTACGCGCATCACGACGGGGTCGGCGTCGACCTCGATGAGATCATTCTCCGCGCCGATATCGCCACCGCGTGCGCGGCGCTGGCCGCCCACCTCGGGGTCCCGTTCTGCGGCATCGACCTGCGTCGCAGACCAGATGGCGAACACGTATGCTTCGAAGTGAACCCCATGCCCGGCTATAGCTACTTCGAGAGCGAAACCGGGCAGGCGATTAGCGATGCACTGGTCGACTACCTGATGCGAGGCGAGGGCTGACTGGTGGTACAGGTCGTGGAGAACCGCACCGATCTCGAGGGTGTTGTGCTGTCACGCGCTACCGATCGCGAACGCGCAGGCTACGACATCGTTGACATCGAAGTACGGCGGGCGACGCCGGTCAACGGCTACGCCGACCTGCTTTCATCACGGGTAGACGGTCACCTCGCGCTCACCGTGAAACGCGACCTGCTCCCCGGAGGCCAGCTCAAGGGATCGGCGATCCGCTGTCGCGCCTTCCTCGCCGGCCCAGGCGTCGTCCTCGCCGAGAACCTTTCTGTGACATCCCCTGCATGACCCGAAGGTAGCGTCGCTGGCCGGCGCTGGCATCATCCGACCTCGATGTAGACCGTGCCGTCGATGACCTTGGTGGGGTAGGTCCGCACGTCGACCAGCACCGGGGCGCCGAGAGCCTTGCCGCTGGTGTAGTCGAACCGGCCGTTGTGCTTGGGGCACTCGATGACGTCGCCCATGACCAGGCCGTCGCACAGCAGCGTCTTCTCGTGCGTGCAGTGGCCGTCAGTAGCGTAGTAGGCATCATCCGGCGACCGGTAGATCGCGTAGTCGCTGCCGCCGTGCTCGAACGGGATGACGTCCTCGGGGTCGATGTCGTCCGCCTCGCAGGCGGCGATCCACTGAGCCATCGGGTGTCTCCTCAGGCTGCGGTCACGGCGGCCAGCGCAACCGCGCGGCCGTCGGCCAGGGGCGTGGGCTCGTTGAACGGGGCGGCGCCGGGGAGCAGCTCGCGGCGCACGTAGTACTCCTGGTCCCTGAGCTGGCGCAGGACCGCCGGGATGATCTCCCTGTAGGCCGCCCACAGCGACGGGTACACCGGCGCGCAGTCATGCTTGATCTCCTCGTGCAGCTCGGGCAGCCGGTAGTACGGCACCATCGGGAACATGTGGTGCTCGACGTGGTAGTTCATGTTCCAGTACAGGAACCGGTTGACCGCGCACATCTTCACCGTGCGGGTGTTCAGCCGGTGGTCCAGCACGTTCTCGCCCATGCCGGCGTGCTGGGTGAACCCGTAGACCTGGAGCATGCAGGCGCCGTAGATCCGCGGCCCGCCGACCAGCACCACCGGCAGCCAGGTCCGGAACACGATGGCCAATGCGACGGTGACGGCGTAGCTGGCCAGGTGGACCCGGGCCGTTCGGTAGACCCGGTGCCGCTCGGACCCGGGCACGTAGTCGGCCTCGTCGGCGGTGAGCCGCCCGGCCGCGTGCCGGAACATGAGCCAGAACGCCGTCGGCGCGTCGACTAGGCCGAAATAGTTGGCCAGCAGCCTGGCCAGCCGGGCCGGGCGCATGACCGCGATCTCCGGGTCCCGCCCGACGACCAGCGTGTCGGTGTGGTGCCGGGTGTGGCTCCACCGCCAGGTGGTCGGGTCACGCATGATCATGAACGAGGCGAGCTGGTACAGGCCCTCGTCGATCCAGCGGGTCTTGAACGCCGTGCCGTGCCCGGACTCGTGCCAGCGGGAGTCCGACGTCGAGCCGTACAGGATGCCGTAGGCGAGGAAGAACGGGACCGCCCACCAGCTGTGCCAGGCCAGCCAGAAGGTGCTGCCCAGGCCGCCGGACAGCAGGATCAGGCCGATCCAGATGAGGGTGTCGCGCACGGCCGGGTAATCGGAGCGCCGCATCAGCTCCTTCATCCGCTTGCGCGGCACCGCGCTGCGGAACCATGCCCCGCCGGCCAGGCCGGCTTCCGCCGCCGCCTGGTTCTCCGGACCCGTCAGGCTGTACCGCGCCAGCCGTTCCCTGCCCACTCCCGATCACCTCCGCGTCGAGCGGCCTGCATACAGCTATTGGAGCGCTCCAATTACCTCATCGTGCGGTAACGGGCAGACTTTGTCAAGAGGTTGCCGCGTGACCAGACTGATACTGCGCGGACACCGCCAGGAGCCCTGTTGGAGCGTTCTAAACCCCGGGTGCCGCCGGGGCGCCCAGCAGGCGGTCCAGGAACTCGGCGAATGTGCTCTCGCCGACGGTGAGCGCGGCGGCAGGATCCTCCGCCCGCGCGATCACCAGGGCCACCTCGTTGGCGGCGGCCAGCACGATGTGGGCGAACGTGTCCACGTGACGGTGCTCGATGCGGCCCGTCTCGGCGGCGTACGCGAGGCAGTCCCTGATCACCCCCAGGGGGCCCTGCTCGTCAAGCTCGCGCCAGCGCTGCCAGCCCAGCACGGCGGGCGCGTCAATGAGGATGACCTGCCGGACGACCGGGTCGCCGGCCAGCCGGATCCACGCCAGGCCGCCTGCCCGCAGCGCGGCGACCGGGTCCGGCGCGTCCCGGGCGACGTCCTCCCCCTGCTGGCCGACGCGGGCGGCGACATCCTCAAGGACCGCAAGGAACAGCGCCTCCTTGCCAGGAAAGTGATGGTAGAGCGAGCCGCGGCTGACTCCGGAGCCGGCCTGCACCGCCTCGATCGACGTGTCGTCGTAGCCGTGCTCGGCGAAAAGCCGCGTCGCGACCTCGATCACGTGCGCCCGGGTGGCCAGGCCCCGCTCGACGTTCTTGTTCATCCGCCTTCTCTGCCCGCAAACTTCTCTGCCCGCAAACTTCTCTGCCCGCAAACTTCTCTGCCCGCAAACTTCTCTGCCCGCAAACTTCTCTGCCCGCAAACTTCTCTGCCCCGCAAAGCAATTGACAGACCGACCGTCGGTTTGTAAAAGTTAGACCGCCGGTCGGTCTTTCAGTCACTGTACACCGGCGGTCGTCCAACGAGGGAGAAACGATGACCAGCGAGATGGAACGCGTTGACAAGCACCGCGGCCAGGTGGACACCCGGTCCGGTCCGGCCAGCTACGTCGACACCGGCGGCGCGGGGCGCCCGGTGCTGTTCGTCCACGGCGTGGGCAGCAGCAGCTACCTGTGGCGGCACGTGATCGAGCTGCTCGAGGGCCAGCGCCGGTGCGTGGCCGTCGACCTGCCGCTGCACGGGCACACCCCCGCCGCCGCCGACCAGGACTTCACGCTGCCGGGACTGGCCCGCTTCGTCGCCGACTGCTGCGACGCGCTCGAGCTGACCGATATCGACCTGGTGGCGAACGACACCGGCGGCGCGGTCTCCCAGGTGTTCGCGGCAAGCCATGCCGAACGGCTGCACACGCTGACGCTGACCAACTGCGAAGCGCACGACAACATGCCGCCCAAGGCGCTGCTGCCCGCGGTCCTGCTGGCCCGCATGGGCCTGTACGCCCGCCTCGCGCCCCGGCTGGCGCGCAACGTCACGCGGGCAAGGAAGCGCATCTACGGCACCGTCTACCAGGACATAGCCAACCTGCCCGAGGATATCGCGCGGGTCTGGCTGGAAGCGCAGTCCGGCACGGCGGAAGCGGCCCGCCAGTCCCAGCGCCTGCTGACGTCGCTGCACGCCCGCGACCTGCTGGCGATCGAACCGGCCCTGGCCCGCCTGCAGGTCCCGACCCTCATCGTCTGGGGCACCAGCGATGTCTTCTTCCGCCGCAAGTGGGCCTACTGGCTGCGCGACACCATCCCGGGCGCCACCGAGGTCGTCGAGATCGACAAGGCGCGCCTGTTCTTCCCCGACGAGCGGGCCGCCGAGCTCACCGCGGCGCTGCGCCGCCACTGGGACGCTCAGTTAGTGAGGGTGAGTTCACTTACGGGCACGGGCGCAGTGCCGATACGGGCACGGGCGCAGTGCCAAGGCAGCCGTGCGCCATCACCTCGAGGAGTTCGGTGAGCCGCTCGTCGGCGAGCCCGCTGCGGAAGAACAGCGTCGACTGGATCGCGCCGATCGCCGCGTGCACGGCCAGCCGCACCTCGCCGTCGGCCAGGTCCGGCCGCAGCGGGGCCAGCAGGTGCACCCACTCCTCGATGTAGTGCCGCTGCGAGCGGCTCAGCCTGCGGCGCTCGTCCTCGGGCAGGGTCCGCACCTCGCGGTGGTAGACGGCGAGCGCGTCGTGGTCGGTCAGCGCCACCTCGATGTGGTCCCGCACCAGCAGGGACAGGGCCTCGCGGTCACCCGGCGAGACGGCGATGATCTGCACGGCCGCTGTCATCAGCCGGTCCATCACCCGGTCGGCCATGGCCACCAGGATCGCCGTCTTGCTGTCGAAGTGCCGGTAGATGCCGGACCCGACGATGCCGGCCTCGGCGCCGATATCCGCCATGGAGATCGCGCCGAAGCCGCGGCGCGCGCCCAGGGCCGCGGCGGCCACCAGGATCCGTTCCTTCCGGTCCGGGTCTCGCCGCCGCGGCGACCGCTGCGCCGCCCGCGCCGCCGCTTCCCGCGCCGAACCTCCCCGGGCCGATGTCGCCTGCGCCGCCATCTAGCCAGTGTCGCATCCAGGCGCTAAGGTCGCTAGTGAATGACGAGTCACAATAAGGGAAGACTGGCGTGGACTTTGCCGAATCCGAGGAACACCGCGCTCTGCGGGCCGCCGTCGCTGGCATAGCGGCCAAGTTCGGGCCGCGCTACTACGCCGAACGGGCCGCGGAACGCCGCCCCTGCGCCGAGCTGTGGCAGGCCCTCGGCGACGCCGGGTTCATCGGCGTGAATATCCCCCAGGCCTACGGCGGCGGCGGGGGAGGGCTGACCGAGCTCGCCCTGGTCTGCGAGGAGATCGCCGGCGCCGGGACGCCGCTGCTGCTGTTGCTCGTGTCCGCGGCCATCTCCGCCGAGATGATCTCCGAATTCGGCACCGCCGAGCAGCGCGAGACCTGGCTGCCCGGCCTGGCCAGCGGCGCCGCCAAGATCGTGTTCGCGATCACCGAGCCGGACGCGGGCTCCAACACGCTGCGCATCTCCACCACCGCGGCCCGGGACGGCGAGGACTGGGTCCTGACTGGCACCAAGTACTACATCTCCGGGGTCGACGAGGCGCAGGCCGTGCTGGTGGTCGCGCGGACCGGGCAGGACGAGCGCGGCGGCCGGCTGTCCCTGTTCATCGTGCCGGCCGGCGCGGCGGGCCTGGAGAAGCACCTGCTCCCGGTCGACCTGCTGCTGCCTGAGCGCCAGTTCACCCTGCACTTCGACGGGGTCCGCGTCGGCCCGGGCGCGCTGGTCGGCGAGGAAGGCGCGGGGTTCCGGCAGGTGTTCCACGGCCTGAATCCCGAACGGATCACGGGAGCCGCTCTCGGCGTCGGCATCGCGCGCCATGCCCTGGGCGCCGCGGCCAGGTACGCCACCGAGCGGAAGGTCTGGTCCGAGCCGATCGGTACCCACCAGGGCGTCTCGCATCCGCTGGCCAAGGCCAAGATCGAGACCGAGCTGGCGGCGCTGATGACCAGGCAGGCCGCTCCAGGCGCACGGCGGGAACGGCCTGGCCAGCGAGTACGGCCTGATGCCCTACTGGGGCCTGGCGCGGCTGCTGCGCATCGCGCCGGTCAACCGGGAGATGATCCTCAACTACGTCGCCCAGCACAGCCTGGGCCTGCCCCGCTCGTATTGAGCAGGACGGCTGACCCACGTGCCGGTGCTCATCTCTCACCTCGACCTCCACGGCGAGGTCTACCGCGCCAACCGGGCCGCCCAGCTCGCCCTCCTGGACGAGCTGGATAAACAGCTAGCGCAGGCCATCGCCGGGGGCGGGGAGCGCTACCAGCAGCGGCACCGTGACCGGGGCCGGCTGCTGGCCCGGGAGCGGATCGAGCTGCTGGTCGACCCGGACAGCCCGTTCCTCGAGCTGTCCGCGCTGGCCGCGTGGGGCACCGGGTTCACCGTCGGCGCCACCGTGGTGACCGGGATCGGGGTGATCTCCGGCGTCGAGTGCGTGATCATCGCGCACGACCCGACCGTGCGCGGCGGCTCGATGAACCCGTACTCGCTGCGCAAGACGCTGCGCGCCCTGGAGATCGCCCGCACCAGCCGGCTGCCGGTGATGAACCTGGTGGAGTCGGGGGGCGCGGACCTGCCGACGCAGGCCGACCTGTTCGTCCCGGCGGGCCGGATCTTCCACGAGCTCACCGAGCTGTCCGCCCACGCGGTGCCGACCGTGGCGCTGGTCTTCGGCAACTCGACCGCGGGCGGCGCCTACGTGCCCGGCATGTGCGACTACGCGGTGCTGGTGGACCGGCAGGCCAAGGTGTTCCTCGGCGGCCCGCCGCTGGTGAAGATGGCCACCGGAGAGGAATCCGACGACGAGTCGCTGGGCGGCGCGGAGATGCACTCGCGGGTCTCCGGGCTTTCCGACTACTTCGCCGTCGACGAGCTCGACGCGATCCGGCTCGGCCGCGACATCATGGCCAGGATCAACTGGCGCAAGCACGGCCCCGCGCCGGGACCGGCCGTGCCGCCCAGGTACGACCAGGACGAGATCCTGGGCATCGTGTCGGCCGACGTCAAGGTGCCGTTCGACCCGCGCGAGATCCTCGCCCGCGTGCTGGACGGGTCGGAATTCGACGAGTACAAGCCGCTGTACGGCACCTCGCTGGTGACCGGCTGGGCGCGGCTGCACGGGTACCCGGTGGGGGTGCTGGCCAACCACCGGGGCGTGCTGTTCAGCGAGGAGGCCAAGAAGGCCAGCGAGTTCATCCTGCTGGCCAACTCCGCCGACACGCCGCTGGTGTTCCTGCAGAACACGACCGGGTACATGGTCGGCGCCAGCTACGAGCAGGGCGGCATCATCAAGGACGGCGCCAAGATGATCAACGCGGTGACCAACTCGGCCGTCCCGCACCTGACCGTCAACATGGCGTCCTCGTTCGGGGCGGGCAACTACGGCATGTCCGGGCGGGCCTACGATCCGCGCCTGATGTTCGCGTGGCCGAGCGCCAAGCTCGCCGTGATGGGCGCGGCCCAGCTCGCCGGGGTGATGTCCATCGTCGGCCGGGCGTCGGCCGCGGCCAGCGGGCGGCCGTTCGACGAGGAGGCGGACCGGGCCCGCACCGCCGCGATCGAGGCCCAGATCGAGGCCGAGTCGCACTCCTTCTTCGTCACCGCCCGGCTGTATGACGACGGCATCATCGACCCGCGCGACACCCGGACGGTCCTGGGCATGTCGCTGTCGGCCGTGCACAGCGGCCCCGTCGCCGGCCGCCGCGGCTTCGGCGTCTTCCGGATGTGAGCACGGTGCCCATCACCAAGCTGCTGATCGCCAACCGCGGCGAGATCGCCGCCCGGATCATAAGGACCGCGCACGCGCTCGGCATCGCCACCGTCGCCGTCTACTCCGACCCGGACGCCGGCGCCCCCTACGTCACGCTGGCCGACGAGGCGGTCCGGCTGCCCGGCGCGGCGCCTGCCGACACCTACCTGCGCGGCGACCTCGTCATCGCCGCGGCCGCGGCGACCGGCGCCGGCGCTGTCCATCCCGGCTACGGGTTCCTGTCAGAGAACGCCGCGTTCGCGCAGGCCTGTGCCGGCGCCGGCCTGGTATTCGTGGGCCCCGCGCCGGGGATCATCGCCGCGATGGGCGATAAGGTCACGGCCAAGGCCACGATGGCCGACGCCGGCGTACCCGTGCTGCCAGGGATGACCGTCACCGACGACGGCGACCTGGCCGAAGCGGCCGCCCGCGTGGGATTCCCGCTGCTGGTCAAGGCGGCGTTCGGCGGCGGCGGCCGCGGCATGCGGCTGGTCGCAGGCCCCGCGGAACTGACCGAGGCGGTCGCCAGCGCACGCCGCGAGGCGGCCTCCGCGTTCGGCGACGGCACCGTGTTCCTCGAGCGCTACGTGGTCGACCCCCGGCATGTCGAGGTGCAGATCCTCGGCGACGCCGCGGGCACCGTGGTCCACGTGTTCGAGCGCGAGTGTTCCATCCAGCGCCGCTACCAGAAGATCATCGAGGAGTGCCCGTCGCCGGCCGTCGACGCATGCCTGCGCGCCGCGCTGGCCGCCGCGGCCGTCGCCGCGGGCCGGGCGGTCGGCTACACCGGCGCGGGCACCGTCGAGTTCGTACTGGACCGCGACGGGTCCTTCTGGTTCCTTGAGATGAACACCCGGCTGCAGGTCGAGCACCCGGTCACCGAGGAGGTCACCGGCCTGGACCTGGTGGAGCTGCAGCTGCGGATCGCCGACGGCGAGCCGCTGCCGCCGCGGGCCCGCGAGGCGCAGATCGAGGGCCACGCGATCGAGGTCCGGCTGTACGCCGAGGACGTCCCCGCGGGATTCGTCCCTGCCACCGGCACGCTGCACCGCTTCACCATCCCGCAAGCACCCGGCATCCGGGTGGACACCGGCTTCCGCGACGGTTCGGTGGTCAGCCCGCACTACGACGCCATGCTGGCCAAGGTCGTCGCGCACGGCCGCACCCGGGCCGACGCGGCGCGGCGGCTGGCCCGCGCGCTCGGCCAGGCGGAGATCCACGGCCTGACCACCAACCGCGACCTGCTGGTGGCGATCCTGCGCGAGCCGGGCTTCCTGGCCGGCGCCACCGACACCGGCTACCTGACCCGGCACGACCCCGCGGCCCTGGCCGCGTCGGGCACCAGGGCCGCGGCCACCCACGCGCTGGCCGCGGCCCTGGCCCGGCAGGCGCGGCACCGCGCCGAGGCGCCGGTGCTCGGCACGCTTCCCTCCGGCTGGCGCAACGTCTTCTCCGCGCCGCAGCGCGTCACCTACACCGCGGCCGGCGAGTCCTACGCCGTGGCCTACCGCGTCACCGGCGACACCGTCCGTGCCGACGTCAACGACCGGCCCGTGCAGGCCCTCGTCCGCGCGGCCAGCCCGGACCGCGTGGACCTCGAAATCGAGGGCATCCGCCGGGTCTACCGGATACACCAGATGCTCGCCGATACCTACGTCGACGCCAGCGACGGCTCGACCGCGCTGTCAGAGGTGCCGCGGTTCGGCGATCCGACCAAGCTCGCGCCCGCCGGGTCACTGCTGGCCCCGATGCCCGGCCTGGTGCTGCGGGTCCTGGCGGAGGTCGGCGCGGTCGTCACCGCGGGTCAGCCGCTCCTGGTCCTGGAGGCGATGAAGATGGAGCAGACCGTCACCGCGCCCGCCGACGGCGTGGTGGCCGAACTGCGGGCCAAGGCGGGGGAGCAGGTCAGCACCGGCCAGGTCCTGGCCGTCCTGGAAGCTGGAGGCTGACTCGACATGCCCGTAGACATGACCGCGCTGGCCGCGGACCTCGCCGCCGAGTCGGCGGTCACCCGCGCCCTGATAGCCGGGCTGGACGAGGCCCGGTGGCACACGCCGACGCCCGCGGCCGGCTGGGACATCGCCGACCAGATCAGCCACCTGGCCTACTTCGACGAGGCCGCTGTCCGCTCCGCGGTCCGCCCGGAGCAGTTCCAGGCCGAGCTGGCCGCCGCCGAAGCCGACGCCGGCATCAATCCCGACACGATCGCCGCCCGGTTCCGCGACCAGACCGGTGCCCAGCTGCTGGCCTGGTTCAATGTGGCCCGCGCCGACCTGATCGGCACCTTCGCCGGGCTGGACCCGCGGGCCCGGCTGCCCTGGTTCGGCCCGCCCATGAGCGCCGCCTCGTCGCTGACCGCGCGGATCATGGAGACCTGGGCGCACACCCAGGACATCGCCGACGCCCTCGGCGTCACCCGCGAGCCGACGGGCCGGCTGCGCCACGTCGCGCACATCGGCGTCGGCGCCCGCGCGTTCAGCTACGCCGTGCGCGGGAAGACCCCGCCGCAGATCCCGGTGCGGGTCGAGCTCACCGGGCCAGATGGCAGCCTGTGGACCTGGGGCCCGCAGGACGCCGCGGACCGGGTGACCGGCCCGGCCCTTGATTTCTGCCTGCTGGTGACCCAGCGCAGGCACCGCGACGACCTCGCCCTGGCCATCGACGGCCCGGCCGCGGCCGGGTGGATGGCGATCGCGCAGGCCTTCGCGGGCGCGGCGGGCACCGGGCGGAGCCCGGGGAGGCCAGCCGATGCCTAGGCCGGTACGCATCGCGAACTGCTCCGGGTTCTACGGGGACCGCCTCGCGGCCGCACGGGAGATGCTGGCCGGCCCGGTCGACGTGCTCACCGGCGACTACCTGGCCGAGCTCACCATGCTGATCTTGTGGAAGGCCCGCCGCAAGGACCCCGGCCTCGGCTACGCGACCACGTTCCTGAAGCAGATGGAGGACGTGCTCGGCACCTGCCTGGAGCGCGGCGTCAAGGTCGTCGCCAACGCCGGCGGCCTCAACCCGGCAGGGCTCGCCGCCAAGATCACCGAACTGTCCGGCAGGCTCGGCCTGAACGCCCGCGTCGCCTACATCACCGGCGACGACCTGGCCCCGGTCATCGGGGACCTGCAGGCGGCCGGCCACGAACTCGCCAACCTCGGCACCGGCCTGCCGCTGGCCAAAGCGGACCTGCCGGTGGTCACCGCCAACGCCTACCTCGGCGGCTGGGGCATCACCGCGGCCCTGCAAGCCGGCGCGGACGTGGTCATCTGCCCGCGGGTCACCGACGCGAGCCTGGTCACCGGGCCTGCCGCCTGGTGGCACGGCTGGCGCCGTGACGACTGGGACGCCCTGGCCGGCGCGGTCGCCGCCGGCCACGTCATCGAGTGCGGCCCGCAGGCATGCGGCGGCAATTACAGCTTCCTGGACGAGATCACCGACCGCCGCTACCCCGGATTCCCGATCGCCGAGGTCGCCGCGGACGGCAGCAGCGTCATCACCAAGCACGACGGCACCGGCGGCCTCGTCTCGACCGGCACCGTCACCGCTCAGCTGCTCTACGAGATCGGCGACCCCGCCTACCTGAATCCTGACGTCGTCGCGCACTTCGACACCATCCGGCTGGCGCAGGCCGGCCCGGACCGGGTGGCGCTGGCCGGCACCCGGGGCAGCCCGCCGCCGGACACCCTCAAGGTCGCGCTCAACATGCTCGGCGGCTACCGCAACACCACCACGATGGTGCTGACCGGCCTGGACATCGAGGAGAAGGCACGGCACGCCACCGCCCTGCTGGCCGAGGTGCTCGGCGGCACCGGACAGTTCGACGAGTTCAACGTCCGCCTGCTCCGCTTCGACCACCCGGACGCGCCGACCAACGAGCAGGCCACCGCGCACCTGCGGATCACGGTCAAGGATCAGGACGAGCGCAAGGTCGGCCGCGCGTTCTCCAACGCCGCCACCGAACTCGCGCTGGCCGGCTACGCCGGTTTCCACACCACCACGCCGCCCACGCCGGCGAGCGCGTTCGGCGTCTACTGGCCCGCGCTCATCCCGGCCGACCTCGTCACCCAGGCCGTGCACGTGCCAGGCGGGGAAACCCAGCTCGTTCGGCATCATGAAAGACCGGATCAGGCCCCAGCCGGGCACCAAACCGGGTCCGTCCCGGACGCCCAGCCCGCCGTCTCCGATGCTCAGCCCGCGGCCACACTCCGGGCCGGGTCCGTCCCGGACGCTCAGCCGGCCGACCTCGGCGCGGGCCCGGCCGGGAACGTCCCGCTCGGGCGGCTGTACGGGGCGCGTTCCGGCGACAAGGGCGGCGACGCCAACGTGGGCCTGTGGGCCGTCAGCCCCGGCGCGTACGCCTGGCTGCGCGGCTACCTGACCGCGGACCGGCTGGCCGGCCTGCTCACCGAGGCCGCAGGCCTGCCGGTCGAGCGCTACGAACTGCCGAACCTCCTCGCCCTCAACTTCGTCATCCACGGCCTGCTCGCCCCCGGCGTGTCCGGCACCACCCGTCCCGACGCCCAGGCCAAGGGCCTCGGCGAGTACCTCCGCTCGCGCCTCGTCCCCGTCCCCGCCGGCCTGCTGTAGCAGCGGCTGGTCATCGTCCCGCTCCCTGCCCGGCCTGCTGTAGCAGCGGCTGGTCATCGTCCCGCTCCCTGCCCGCCTGCTATAGCAGCGGCTGGTCATCAGCGCAGATGTGCGCCATCGGTTCGCCGCCTCGTCGGCCAGGCTCAGCCGTCACATTTATCTCTTCAGTAAATATATTCGAATATAGCTGATAATTAGCTAAATCACTGGCGTAAGTGTAGCGTGATTCGCTATCATGTTCTATAGGTTGAGGTCGTTATCCGAACGGGTGGTGGGCATGCCTCCAGGACCGGATCCGCTGGAACCCGGGCGGGATGAGGATCCCGCCGGGGTGCCCGGCGGGCCGGCTCCCGCTCCGGATCTGACGGCCGCGGACGAGGAGGAGTGGCTGGCCTGGTGTGACGCCGCGGCGGAGGATGAGCCATGGGACCCGGATGAGGAGGAGCCCGATCCGGCGGCGCCGTGGGACTACGACCTGGACGCGGTCATCGCCGAGTGCCGGCAGGTCACCGCGGAAGAGGCGGCCGCGGCGGCCCGCGCCGCCCGGCTGGGCCTGCCCGGCGGGCAGTTCGTCCCGCTGGCGCGGCGCGGCCCGGGCCAGCCGGGGTCGGCGCGGGTGTCCCCGGGGGAGTACCTGAGCCGGGCGGCGGGGTTCGGCGCCGGGATGGTGCTGGACACGATGCCGGGGTGCGGGGCGCTGGCCGGGTTCGCGGCGGAGGCGGCCGGGGAGGATGACCGGTTTGACGGCGCCGGTGATGATGAGGTGGCCGGGGTGATCAGCGCGTGGGACCGGGTCGAGGCCTACGCCTGCGCGCGTAAGCACGCCGCGGTCGCGGAGCTGATGCGCTGGCCACTTTTTTGCGTCATGATGGAGGCATGGACGACGGGCAGGAACTTCTGGCGAAAGCCAAGCTCAGGGCGGGCGTGTACGGGCGTCTGAGCGAGACCTACGATGCTGCGGAGTCGGTGCCGACCCAGCTTGAGCGCGGCACCGATCATGCAACCCGGCGCGGCTGGCAGGTGGTGGCCACCTTCAAGGATGACGGGTACTCCGCGTTCAAGGAGATCACACGTGACGGGTTCGGGGAGCTGATCGCGGCGATCGGGGCGGGCCATGAGAAGGCGTGCGTGCGGCACGGCGTGCGGCTGTCGGCCTATACGGGCGGGGACCTGGACCTGTCGACCCCGGAGGGCGCGTATTACGGCGGCATGGAGACGTTGCGGGCCAAGCGGGAAAGCGCGGTCAAGAGCTTCCGGGTCCGCGAGGCGCACGAGCGCAACGCGCGCGCGGGCAAGCGGGCCGGCGGTGGCTGGCGCTGGTTCGGCTATACCCGGATTTATGTCAACCCGGCTGAAGCCGACCCGCACAAGCGGGCCATCTTGCGGGAGGACATTAACCAGCCGGAAGCGGACGCGATCCGCGATGCCGCGGTGCGGCTGCTGGAGCACGGGGAATCGGTCCGGTCGATCATGCGGGACTGGACCGCGCGGGGGATCAAGCCGGTCGCGGGCAGGCAATGGTATCCGTCCACGTGGGTCGGCATGATGACCTCGCCGCGTCTGGCAGGGTTGCGGGAATGGCAGGGCCGCAAGTACCCGGCGCAATGGCCGGCGATCCTCGACCCGGATACCCATGAGCGGCTGGCGAAGATGTTCGCTGATCCGGCCCGCCGTAAGCATGTGGTGCGCGCCCAGGCGCATCTGCTGTCCGGTATCGCCACCTGCCCGAAATGCGGCGGCCGGGGCCTGCACTACCGTAACCAGGCGGCGAACGGGCGGGCGGATCAGTACGCGTGCGTCGCCGGCCCGTACGGATGTGGCCGCACTGCGATCAAGGCTGAGCTGCTGGAGGAATACGTGACCGGCGCGGTGCTGGATGCGCTGGAATCCCCGCGCGTGCAAGAGGCGCTGCGCGATGCGGACATGGACCCGGCCGCGCCGCGCCGGGCGGAACTGCTGGCCGAGATCAAGCGCGCCGAGGACGTGCGCGCCGATGCGCGCCGCGACCTGGCCGGCGGGGTGATTGACCGGGTCGACTGGCTCGATATCCGGCAGCGCACCGAAGATGCGATCAGCAAGGCGCGGCGTGAATACGACCGGCTGTCCGGATCGGCGACCGTCATGAGTGATATCCCGCCATCGGAACGAGTCCGTGATGCGTGGGGATCGTGGAGCGTGGACCGCAAGCGCGCCGCGGTTAAGACCGTGCTGCACCGGGTCATCATCAACCCCCTCCCGCCGGGCTTGCCGTCCAGCCCCGGCGGGAAGCTCAAGGACCCTGCCATCCGCCGCGACCGCGAGATGGCGATCCTGCGGCAGCGCGTCGAATTCGACTGGCGCGTGTAGCGATCACGCCGCGCACACAAGCGGCGGAGACGAGCCAGGCGATCGTTTCCGCCGCTTCGGGCTCATGCCGCTGGTGTGCTCGTGCGGCGTGTTCTTTCGTTCTGCGGCGGCGGGCGGGCAGCACGCAAGAGCGCGGCGAGCACCGCGACCGCTGCCGGGTCCTCAATTCGCTCCGGGAAACCGTGCTCGGCCCGGGAGCGTCGCGCATCGTCCGCGCCGGCCTGCCGGATCGCGGCGCGCTCCTGGTCACTCATGGGCTGCCGGGCGCTGCCACCGTGCGTGGCCGTCCCGTCCGTCCGTCCCGCCGTCCGTGTCCGCGCGTTACGGGCAGACGCGCGCCCGCCCGGGACGGGACGACCCTCGGGACGGTCACTCACAGTGACCGCTCCCCGGGCGTCCGCGCGCGCCAGTGTCCCCCGCTGACCCCGATCGCGCGGCCCGCATCGGCGTACTGCCGCCGGTGCCGGTAAAGCTTGGTGCGCGTCCAGCCTGTGATGCGCATCAGCTCGGTGACGTCCGTCCCTTCATCGGGGGCCTGGCAGAGCGCCAGCCATAGCGCCTTGCCGGTTGTTTCCCGCGCGTCCGCAGTGTCCGGCGAACCGGCAGGCCCGCTATCCGCCGAAGGCGCATGAGGCCGGGCGGCGGACTCGATCGCGCGGCGGGAAGTTTCATCGAGCCGGGGCCGGTAACTGGCATAGTGCGCGGCAGCAGGGGCGACGACCTCGCCGGTCAGGAGGCAGGCGCGTACGCGTTCCGGCCGGTCGTGGCCTGGTCCCACGTTGATGGCCGCGGTCTGGCGGGTCACGGCTCGGCCTCCAGGTCGATCTGCCTGCCGGGTTGAAGCTCAGGAGAACGGAGTGTCCGGCTGGGCTCGGACGGCGTGGACGTGGCGTCGCGGTCGATGGCGGTGCGGTAGGCCTGCTCGACGGCGCGCAGGCGGGCGGCGATCCGGGTCT